>OJCR01000241.1_pt1 | contig 28101 bp, 14 predicted proteins | sample 1591611 | NCBI WGS metagenome assembly OJCR01 (sample SAMN05416815, study PRJEB24817) | seawater metagenome | isolation source: Sea water | place: Canada:Atlantic | collected 2013-07
GGAATCCGCTTCCATAAGAATTGCGCCCGCCATTGGGCTGCACTCCACTTGAAATCAAGACGACAAATCCTGGCAGGTTTTGGTTCTCGCTTCCCAGACCGTAAGTAACCCATGAGCCAATTGATGGACGGCCCGGACGAGGAGATCCGGTGTAAACTAATAATTCCGCAGGTGCATGGTTGAATTGGTCTGTGTGCATTGAACGAATGACGCAGAGTTCGTCGGCCACTTTCTGAAGATTGGGCAACGCATCTGATAGCCAAACGCCACCTTGCCCGTATCGCTTGAAAGTTCGAGGCGTCCCCATGAGTTTGGGCACACCCGAAGTGAACGCAAATCGTTTCCCTTTGAGAAAGGCATCAGGACAATCCTGATCGTTGCGTTTGACCAGTTCAGGTTTGTAATCAAAAAGATCCAAATGAGGGGGCGATCCGGTCAGGTGCAAATAAATAACCTGTTTTGCCTTGGGAGCAAAATGCGAGGGCTTCATACGCAGAGGGTTTTCTATCCCTTTTGCGACGGATGCCGCTGTATCATTCGAAAGCAAATCAGAGAGCGCTATGGCACCAATGCCTGCGGAAGATTCTTTGAAAAAATGCCTCCTGGTACGATTTCTCAAAAACTGCTGAGCTGGATTCATGGGGTTTTCTGTTTGCATAAGTGTGTAATCCAATTTCCATTTACCGTTTCATTAATACCTCATCAAGATTCAACAATACGTTGGCAACCAATGTTAATGCCGCAAGATCGCGCACGTCCTCTTCGGGCGAAATCTGATCTACCATCTGTCCCGCCAGGGTAAAGGCCTCTTTTTCAAGGTCCACGTAAGTAGAGTAAGCCTCGGTATAAAGCTTAAGTAAATAGGATTGTTCCTGTTTGGATGGAGGTCTTGTCAGGCAAAGTCGAAATCCATGATTGATCTTACCTGAAGGATTTGCAGCCGATTTTGACATGCGCCGTGCAAGGGCTTGGGCCGTTTCAACAAAAGCAGGGTCATTGAGTGTGACAAGTGCCTGCAATGGAGTATTGCTGCGGTCTCTTTTCAAGATACAAACCTCACGGTTCGGAGCGTCAAAGGTTGCCATTGAAGGGTAAGGATTGGAGCGCCGCCATGTCGTGTAAAGGCCGCGTCTGTAGCGATCCTCTCCTTCACTCGTTTTCCAATCAATTCCCCCTCCGAAAGCTGCGCTGAGACCCAGTTTAGGTTGGGGCGGATTCACCGATGGGCCAAACATTTTATTGCTCAGCAAACCGCTCGCAAAGAGAGCCTGATCTCGAATCGATTCAGCCGAAAGACGCACTCGAGGGCCACGTGCCAACCACTGATTGTCCCGGTCAGCAGCCAGCTGCGAAGGAGTAACTTTCGAGGATTGACAGTAAGTTGCCGAGGTCACGATCAATTTTAGCATGTGCTTGATATCCCAGCCACTGTCCATGAACTCGACAGCAAGCCAGTCCAGCAAATCAGGATGCGAAGGCAGGTCGCCTTGGGCTCCGAATTCCTCACTACTACGCACCAACCCAAGGCCAAACAAGGATTCCCAAAGTCGATTCGCAATGACGCGGGCTGTCAATGGGTTATCGCGACTGACCAACCATTTGGCGACGGACAACCGGTCACGCGGCACTTCAGAAAGGCTGGATGCAAATACCGCCGGAATGCCGGGCTCCACCAAATCTGTTTTGTCCAAGTAATTCCCTCTTCGCTGAATGCGAGTTTCACGGCGCTGCTTCTGATTTAGAGCTTTCAGAACGGGGACGGTGGTGTAGGGCTTGATACCATTTATTTCCTTTTCGATGACTGCCAGTCGCGCACGTTCATCATCCAGGGATGGTGCTACGGTAAGATAATAATCAAGGATGCGCTTTTGATCTGCTGATTCGCGGTCCTGAACAGGCTTTTTGACCAAACCGAGAATGGTCATGGGTGTGATTGCCATGAGTAAGGCTTCCTCATCAGAGGTCATGGATAACCGAAAAGCACCCAGATTTGAGTTTGCGATGTTGGCACTGTGACGGAGACTGATGGATAATTTACTGCCAGCCGTGAGTTCAACCGGGGTATCAGTGAGTAAGGTCAGATGATGAGGTTGCTTGACCTGCGGAGCAATAGCCCAGCCCGGAGATTGTTGATTTTTCTCTTCAAGCAGGTTGGATGCATGAAACCCCTTTTGAGAAAAACTCGCATGAGCTTTTGCAAAAGTAATAACTCGCGCGCCATCCAGTCCGAAAGAAACGCTTTTTTTGGGGGCCTTAGTCAGCACTTCAGACCAAACTTTATTGCGAGACGAGTCCAATAACTCAATCATCGCACCATCCAGTCGACTCTGAATGTTACCGTCGGTCCGATTCCAGACAGCAATACGATCGATCGATTCTGATTTACCCAAATCAAGTTCCCACCAGGGATCGTTGGAAATGGCAGTATGGGTAGTGCTCTTGGCACCTGCGTAATTTCCATCCACATTGCCATCAACCGCCAAATCAGCGCTGCCTCCAAAACCAGTCGTACTCTGCGATGCCTCGCCATTCAGTGCCAGATTGGTATCTCCCCGAAAAACCTGCACTTCAGCCAAGGAGAGGATCTTATTCTCCCCCTTTAATCGCAATCGCAGGTAACGCCCTGAGATTTCATTTCCTGATGGAGGCAACAATTTGACATCAATGCCGGATAAGACAAAATTTCCATCCGCAAACCCTGCTCCGCCTTTGGGTAAATCTTCCTGCGGTATGGTTTCCAATTTCAAGCCGGTGAATGCTTTGTCCTCGGAAACCGAAAACTCGAGGTGATAGTCAGCATGTTGACTTGGTGAGGGAGCACGAATCACGTGATCATCATCAACTCGGAGACTTTCTCCCTCGCTTACGGACCAGCGGTCAGGATGCAGAACGGACCATTCCGGACTCGATAGCAGCATTTTTTCCCATTCGCGCCTGCCTGCATCAATCTCGGTTGAAGAACTTTTCAAGATTTGCTGAAGTTTTGTTTGTTCGCTTTTTAATTCTTTGATCCGCTTTTTGTGTTCCTCAGTGTGAAGCGTAATCAGAGGAGCTTCGTTGCGTTTATCCGCATCTTCCGTTTGATTGAGGATATCGAAGAACCGAAAGTATTCTTCCTGCGAAATGGGATCATATTTGTGGGTGTGACACTGAGCACACGCCATGGTCGTCCCCATCCAAACAGCCCACGTGGTGTTGACACGATCCACAATGGCAACATTACGAAATTCTTCATCATTGGTTCCACCTTCGTTGTTGGTCATGGTATTGCGGTGGAAAGCAGTCGCAATCCGTTGTTCTTCAGTGGGATTGGGAAGTAGATCTCCAGCAAGTTGTTCGATCGTGAAGGTATCGAAAGGCTTGTTGTCATTGAAAGATTGGGTCACATAGTCACGATAACCCCAAATCGTCCGGGGAGGGTCGTCTGCATAACCCGCCGAATCCGCATACCGCGCCTGATCCAGCCAATGACGAGCCCAATGCTCACCAAAAGCCTCCTTTTTCAGAAGGCGATCTACATAATGCTCGAAGGCCCGCACATCAGTGTCTTGGACATAACGTTCGGCCTCTTCCAGAGTGGGTGGAAGTCCGGTTAGATCCAAGGCTACTCTTCTTGCAAGGCTGTAGCGATCAGCCATTTGGGATTGTTCCAATCCGTTTTCGTGCAATCTTTTGAGGATAAATTGGTCAATTGCATTGGAGATCAAAACGGAATCAGCATCGATCACCGGGGGCTGAGGAGGTGCTGGTAGCTCGTAGGACCAGTGAATTTGGTAACCCGCTCCCTCTTGAATCCATCTTTCAAGCAGCCGTAGCTCCTCAGCGGAGACTTCCTTACCCGTTTCAGCAGGAGGCATGAGGTCATCCTTATCATGGGTCTTTATTCGCGAAACGAGCAAACTTGCTTCAGGTTTGCCAGGTACGATTGCAGCGCTGCCACCCAGATCCTCCCTTGCACCTGCAAGAGTGTCCAATCTCAATCCGCCCTTGCGCTGAGCTTGGTCTGGACCGTGGCATTCGAAGCAATTCTCGGAGAGAATCGGGCGGATATCACGATTAAACTGGATATTTTCTTCCGCTTGAATCAGGAGTGACAGGTATAAGCAACCACACCCACAAGCCCATCGGGAGATTATGGTAGTTAAACCTCGCAACCACAAATTGAATGATGATGTCATAACACGAGAAATTCTTGATGCTTCACTCTGCCTCAAGGGGGGAATTCAAGCAATGAGAAAGGTTTTTCACAAAAAAGAAACATGATGGACTCGCAGCGAATTCTGAGATAAGATATTTTGGTGGCCAAAGCACCCAAAACAAGCAAAAGTAACCAAGGAAAGTGGGATGAGCTTTCCTTCGAGGAAGCCTTGAAGCAACTGGAAACCATTGTGGATGCAATGGAGAAAGAGTCCTTACCTCTCGAAAAACTTCTGGAGTGCCATGAAGAAGGCATTCGTTTGCAGCAGGTGTGCCAGAACAAACTGAAAAAGGCTGAAGAACGTATTCAGCTCTTGGAATCCAAAAGTGAGGGTGAATTTGGCCTCAAACCATTGACACTGGAAGAGGATTCCGAATAATCATCCACCTTATCAATTAAGTCGTATATGAGTCGTTATTTGGACATGGTAGACAGCCCGGAGCACATCAAAAAGCTGACTTTGGATCAATTACAGAGCTTGGCGGATGATGTCCGACAGGAACTAATTCAGGGTTTATCGAAACACGGAGGCCATCTTGGCCCAAACCTGGGAGTAGTGGAATTGAGCATTGCTCTGCACCGCTGTTTCAGCACGCCCCATGACAAGTTTGTCTGGGACGTAAGCCACCAGACCTACGTTCACAAGCTCTTCACAGGGCGAAAGGAACGTTTCAATACCATCCGAACCACGGATGGTCTGAATGGTTTTGCTCTCAGATCCGAAAGCGAGCATGACAGTTACGGCGCTGCCCACGCGGGCACCGCGCTTTCTGCTGCTCTGGGAATCGCTGTCGCCCGAGATCAGCAAGGCACGGATGAAAATGTCGTTGCCATCTTTGGGGATGCAGCACTGACCAACGGAATTTCTTTCGAAGCCCTTAACAACATTGGACACTCCACCAAAAAATTCATTGGCATCCTCAATGACAACGAATGGTCCATTGCGAAAAATGTGGGTGCGATCGCTCAATATCTCAACAAATTGATCACCAATCCTTCCTACAATCGATTGCAGAAGGATTTCCAGCGTTTGATGAAGAAAATCCCCAAGGGCGATCTGGCATTGAAACTGGGCCATAAAGCCGAAGAAGTACTGAAGGGAACAGTCTCCAACCTGGTGCTTGAAGAATCGGCCAACAAAGGTGATGTGGATGGACGCGGTGGATTTGGCAGCAGCCTGATTTTTGAAGAAATGGGCCTGAGATACCTCGGCCCTATTGATGGCCATAACTTACCTATGCTGATAGCAGCACTTGAGTTTGCAAAATCATGCGATCAGCCGATCGTACTGCACGTCATGACCCAGAAGGGCAAAGGGTATGAAGCAGCCGTTAATCATCCTGAAAAATTGCACGGTGTCGGACCTTACGACATCAAAACCGGTGTTGCTATCAAAGGAAAAAGCGGCCCACCTGCCTGGCAGGATGTCTTTGGCAAAAAACTGGTCGAACTCTGCAAAAAAAATAGCACCCTGGTTGGGATCACTGCAGCCATGCCCACCGGCACAGGTTTGAAATTCCTGGAAAAAGAAATGCCTGACCGTTATTTCGATGTAGGCATCGCAGAGGAACATGCCGTTATTTTTGCCTGCGGAATGGCTACCATGGGACTTCATCCTGTCGTCGCAATTTACAGTTCATTCATGCAGCGGGCCTTTGACTGCATTATACACGATGCAGCTCTGCAGGATTTGCCTGTCATTTTCTGCATGGATCGTGCAGGCCTTTCCCCTCAAGATGGTCCTACTCATCACGGACTTTTTGACATAGCTTACCTGCGATGTGTCCCCAACATAATCGCCATGGCGCCAAAGGATGAAGATGAGTTGGCTGATATGATGTTCACTGCAACGCACTGCAAACATCCTACCTTCATTCGCTACCCACGCGGCGCTGCAGAAGGCGTCGATATTAAGGATGAACCCAAGTTACTGGAAGTTGGCAAAGCCGAAGTCATCCGTAATTTCGAAAACAACAATCGACTCAAGATTGCCATCTTTGGTCTGGGCAATTTGAATTCCATGGCCCGTGAAGCAGCAGACAAGCTGGTTGAAAACAACTATGACGTCGCAGTCATCAACCCACGATTTACCAAACCAATCGATGAAGCGACGACCCTTTTCTATGGGCAGGCAGCGGATTTGGTCATCACGATGGAAGATCATAACTTGCCTGGCGGCTATGGTTCAACTGTCATGGAACTTTATGGTGACAAGCAGGTCACGACACCGGTTCTGCGCGTCGGATGGCCTGACCAGTTCGTCGAGCATGCGACGTCTGTTGCTGACCTGAGAAACAAATACGGATTGACTGCCAAAGACACTGTCGAAAAAGCAATGGAGGTTTGTCCGGCAACCTCTCAAAAGACCAGGAGCGAAGCAGCGGCCAAATAGGTCAAATATTCATCGTTTGTTAACCACATGACTGTCCAGAGGTAGCGATGTCTTGTTTGGAGAGTCCTTTTAAATAAAAAACACCTGCTGTCCGAGCAGGTGTTTTTTATTATACACATCTTGCCTTACTGATGGAAAACGAGACGCATTACCAAAAGTTACCAGTAGGAATCATCGTTTTTTGTGAGACTCTGCCTTGGAAAGCGCTTGAGAAAACCAGTCATTGGTGGGCGGTTTTGATTCCCCTCTTTTGGGCCGGGATGTTTCATGCCTGACACCTGAGCGTTCGCGAGATCTTTGAGGGCGTGAGGCACTGCCGATTTCAGGGTTGGATTTCATCGAAAGGGCAATGCGTTTACGAGCGAGGTCCACCTCCAGCACGGTCACGTTTACCTTTTGAGCCACTTTCACAAAATCACCAGGATCTTTGACAAATTGATCGGCCAGATGACTGATATGAACCAGACCGTCCTGATGTACGCCTATATCCACAAAGGCACCGAATGCCGTGACATTGGTCACAATACCTGGAAGTTTCATACCAGGTGAAAGATCTTCAGGTTTCTCGATACCTTCCTGAAATTCAACCGCTTCAAACTGACTGCGAGGGTCACGTCCGGGCTTGGTCAGCTCTTCCATGATATCCGTCAATGTGGGCAGCCCGACCTCATCGGTTTGATAAGCTTCCAGTTTGATTTTCTGGCGTAAGACTGGATTCTTCATCAAGTCCTCAACAGCGCAATTAACATCGCTCGCCATGGATTTTACCAGACCATATCGCTCCGGGTGCACAGCGCTGCGGTCAAGTGGATTGGATGCATCACGAATACGAAGGAATCCGGCCGACTGCTCGTATGCCTTTGGTCCAAGTCGTGCGACCTTCTTGAGCTCGCTGCGAGATTTGAAAGGGCCATTTTCATTGCGATGACACACGATGTTATCTGCCAATTGAGGACCAAGACCAGAAACGTAGCTCAACAACTGTTTACTGGCAGTGTTCACTTCAACACCTACTTTGTTCACACAACTCAGCACCACGTCATCGAGTGAGCGTTTCAGTGCATTTTGATCCACATCATGCTGATACTGCCCAACACCTATTGACTTGGGATCAATCTTCACCAACTCCGCCAGCGGGTCCATCAGACGCCTGCCAATGGATACCGCACCACGTACTGTTAAATCGTAATCTGCAAATTCTTCACGCGCAGCTTCTGATGCACTGTAAACCGAGGCCCCGCTTTCGTTCACCATGACAATGGGAAGACCTTTGGGAAGAGGAAGGCGTTTGAAAAACTGCTCTGTTTCCCGACTGGCAGTTCCATTTCCAATGGCAACCGCTTCAAGTTTAAATTCCTTCATCCAACGGGCAACTTTGCGTGCTGCCTCCATTTTCTCACCTTCTGAGGCAGTCAAGTAAATCACATCATGATGCAATAACTTACCCTGCGCACTGAGAGCCACTGTTTTACAACCGGTTCGATAGCCAGGATCCACCGCAAGCATGGCCTTTTCACCCAAAGGTGACGCAAGGAGAAGTTCACGAAGATTATCGGCAAAAACTTGCATGGCTTGTTCATCTGCCTGTTTTTTAGAATCCATCCGCATCTCCGTTTCAATGGATGGTCCGAGCAATCGCTTGTAAGCGTCTTCAGCCGCCAATTTCACCTGTTTGGATGCCGAACTCACTCCTCTGACAAAATGGCGTTCGAGCTTGTAATGGGCATCTTCTTCTTCTGGATGAACCCTCAGTATCAGTATCCCCTCCGCTTCTCCTCTTCGCATAGCAAGCAAACGATGCGAAGGGACTTTGGACAGTGGTTCGTTCCAATCAAAATAATCCCGGTATTTTTGCCCCTCATCCTCCTTCCCTCCAAGCACTCTGCATCTTACCAATGCTTTGGACTTGTAGAGCTCGCGAATTTCTTCACGGGCACCGGCTTCTTCATTAATCCATTCAGCGATGATGTCCCTTGCTCCAGCCAACGCTTTTTCCTCATTGATGATTTCCTTTTCCGGATTGAGGTATCCTTTTGCCTCGGTGATGACATCAAAATCCACTTGTTCAAACATTTTGACTGCCAACGGCTCTAGCCCCGCTTCTCTAGCGATCATGGCACGGGTCCGGCGTTTTGGACGATAGGGCAGGTATAAATCCTCCAACGTCGTGAGAGACTCAGCCTTTAGAATGGCACTCTTTAATCCATCCGTGAGCAATTCACGTTCCTCGAGCGACTTCAAAATCGAATCGCGACGCTGATCCAGCTCGACCAATTGCTGCATGCGATCACGAATATGAGTCACTGCAACCTCATCCAACATCCCGGTTACCTCTTTGCGATAACGCGCAATAAAAGGAACAGTCGCCCCCTCGGAAATTAACTTGGCGGTCGCTGAAACCTGACCTGGCCGTAGATTCAATTCCTTACAAATGGTATCAATATATTTCGCTGCGTTTGTCATGTGCGGAAAATGCTTGTTTGATGAGCAGGATGTAAAAGCATCTTCAAGAGGCTGTAAATCAGATTTACTGAAAACCTTTTTTCAAATACCCTACCCAAGGGTCAGTCTTAACTATTCCAACTGGAACTTATGGTAGTTGGGACTGCCCCTCAGGACAGGAGAATGATTGTTATTGGAGAAAACTGGAGAAAAGAAAAACCAGGGCTACCACAGCATATGCAGAGCAAACTACCGTTGCTGCATTCCTGCCCTGGCGGGGTTCGTAAGTCCACAATCCATGGGCCCTGGCAGCACTATTAAGGGCCAGCTCTTGACTCGGTTCAAGCTTTATTACTGAAACCTCATCCAACCAAACCGATCAGGTTTATGAAATGAGCCATGCAATGTGGGGTTCCATGCAAGAAATCCCTTTCGAGGGGTATCCATTCGGTAAAAATTAACAGGCCAGCGATCACCTTTGTTAGGCGCGGCATCGTTCCCCTGATCTGCAATAGCAGTCAGTGGAATCTTCATTTCAGAACGCCAGATATGTGTTTCCTCATCGACATTAACAGCAGTTGCCCACTGACTGGACCAGTCAAAATCGCGATTGGGTAATTCCAAAGACAAATCTAATCTCTCACCCGTCGGTGACACCTGGAATTCCTTGTATCGTCCAATCTTTTTCGGTTCCGAGCCAATGAACATTTCTACCACATCTTTTTCCCAGAGGCCGATGCGTTCGCCTGTGAGATTTGGTGGTTGAAACGTGTTCAATGTCTCAAAAGACGCCTTAAATCCAACGTAAAGGTATTGATCTGTCCATAAGGCCCGGATTTCGGTTGAAGATTCCGGGAGCACTTTTCCAGTTTTCGAGTCCTGTTCTAAATAAGTCGGTTCTGCCTTGTACCAGGCAGGATGACTCAAATCTCCGGTGAGCTTAAAATCCTGCTCCATAGATCTGGCTGTCACGGTCCTGTGCGGCAGGGATCCAGCCAATAATTGGCGCGCATTATCGAAATAAATCTTTCTCAGCACATCTGCGGGCAAACCGATACCATTGATTGTCCAATCCCCTTGTATCGGAGTCATGTGGTCGAAATCGCGATCATTCGTTTCGAGCCAACGCCAGTGTTTGCTAAAAAAGGAGTGCGCATCCTTGTTTGTCGGAGCTGGACCACTCCCACCTGAACCTAATGTCAATCGATCATATACCTGAAAATCAGTGGCAAATAGAATTCGATCTTGATGCTTCATGAACAGTTGTCTCACTTGAATTGGATCCATACGTCCAATCTCAGGAATGCGCGCGGCGAGATCTGCCATCATGTTGGGATGCGCGTCCAACTGGGATTCCACCCAGTCCAAATCTTCTGGATTGTTGGCAAAATGTACACAGACAAAGGTGGTCTCAGTGTGTCGTTCTATGACTCTTTCGAGTGCAGCAAGTAACTCCTGATGAGGGGGAAAGATATCAGGATCACCAAACCACCAGTTTTTATGATCCTTCAACTCGGTCCACCGTTCATTTTTATTGTTGTAGGGAAGCCAAAATGCAACTGGATCCGCTACATGAATGGAAACGGGCATTCCCAATTCTCCACAGCGTTTCCAAACCGGATCGAGCTTGGGATCGTCGATTTTGATCAATTTGCCCTGACCATCTCTTAGATAAAGGCCCAGTCGTTTGTATTCCTTTAAACCCGCAGCTCCCAACCGATGGCCTTCCTCGATCTGTTGAACCGCTTGCTCCGAAAAATCTTCATCATCCCATCGACGGTAATCGAGATTCATATAATGCAAAAACCTGCCTGGAGCCAAGCGATCTGCCAGTGCTTTAGTCGTTTCGAATGCCGAGGGAGAATCGTCTTTACTCGTCACATAACCTCCACTCAGGTTGACACCTACCCCAACACCTGCCTCATCCATTATTTGAGCGGCACGCTGCAGATGTGCTTCATTTGAGTTGATATGCTGGTGAAGATCAATCAATCGCTTTTGTTGACGCCAGCTATCCGTTTCAGCTCTGACCTGATCCAAGGTTTCAGCTTTGACGAAAAAGCAACACCACAAAAGCAACATGAAGCTCATCAACCATAGACGGTTCAAAAAGTATCTGGACATCGTCACATCTAAGTGGAGCCATTGCTATTTGGCAAGACAAGTGAATCTGAGCTCCAACCCTTAGTCACAGATGGAATGGTAGGAACAAACGTATGATAAATGGATCAAAAATCCCTTTTTTCATGGAAAAAAAAGATAGGTGGCGACGTCCTACTTACAGCAGCATGGATGACTCTCAATGGATCACAAGGTGTTATGACAAACACGCATCAGCTTTGTATATGTATGCTTTGGTTGTGACATCGACTGCTGCGGATGCAGAGGAAGTTCTACAAACCGTGTTTGAAAAGCTCGTCAAAAAGCCTGAAAATTGACGTACTGATAAAATGGGTTCATGATACGAATGTCGATTTAATACGCAGCAATAATTGCCGTCGCAACAGAAACCTTGCCTGACAATCCAATAAGCACACTCCCTTTACTCCATCGGATAGAACGAAACAGATGATGGCGGCAAATTTGAAAAGGAATACAAACAGGGAGACTGGTTATGGAAGTGGCCCGTTGATTCAAAGACGGAATAGGCCTAAAATTTTCAATCGGCAGACGCACCATTGTCCAGTAACGCCATGGTGTATTCAAAGCATCAAGGCGTTGGATAGCGTCCTGTCTGCGAACCACCTTTTTTACAGGAAGTGATGACCGCAGCTTGGGGAACTTCATTGTCGCATTGATTTGGCATCCTCTTTGCTGTATATTGTTTTCGCAAATTTAATTCTATTGCCAAATTAACAAGAACCGTCGGAACCATTGGTATCCTGCCCGATGAATCAAAGGTTAAGGAATTATTTACTTTGATAGGATGCAAATACTTAACGAAAGCAAAGAAGGTTTGTACAATGCCCGAGGTAAAGTAAAGGCATTGTGGTGTCGAGCCTTTAAGGTCGATGAGATGGCCAAAGCCGGTGATGCTTGGACGTCACTGGAGTCGGCTTTTGCTGGTAATCACCCGGAATTTGAAGCTATCGATGCCCCATATCACGATTTGGATCACACATTGAGAGCCACCACTTGTTATGCAGAACTGGTCTTCAAAAATCTGCAAACGCCAGATTACGGCCCACTACCATTGGAGATTGCAGAGTTGGGATTCATCGCCATTCTTTTTCACGATACAGGATATCTCAAGACCAAGGGGGATTTAAATGGAACCGGGGCCAAGTATGCCTTCCAACATGTCGAAAGAAGTCAGGCTTTCGCAAATCAATGGATGCTTCAAAATAGTTTCGATCAAGAAGCCAGGTCTGCTGTAAAATCCATGATCCAAAATACGGATTTCAGCAAAAATAACACTCCTGCCCTGTTTACGAGTTCAGTTCATGAATTGGTGGGATGCATGGTAGGAACAGCCGACTTGTTGGGTCAAATGGCATCCCCTGATTACATCACCAAACTCCCTCTGTTGCATCGAGAGATGATAGAAGCTCTGAAGCAGGGCCAAGCAGCGGGTATCCCCATTGAAATCCCGAAATCACCTCAAGATCTACTACGTTCGACTCCAGTTTTTTTTTAACGAGTATGTCATTCCAAAGCTGGTGAAGGACTATCAAAACGTGTTTCGCTTGTTGAACACACCCTACCCGGATGGCCCGAATCCTTACATGGAACAGATTCAGCGTCACCTTGAGTCTGTTTCTCAAGCAACCAAGTAAGCATTGAATAGCTCATTCATTCGCAAGAGCCCTGGCGGCCACTTCCCTTACGAAAATATTCTCTGACTTTAAGGCCTCCCTTAATGCTTCTTTAGACGCAGAGGCCTTCGGAGTGAGACGTTCTAACATGAATCCTGCCATCCGCCGAATTTCCTTCTCATCATCTTCCAACAACAAAAGAAGATCACGAATGGCAGGTTCCGTGAAAGGAACACGTTGATTCAACAATTGCACAACGCTCAATCTGACCTCGACTTCTTCGTCCTTGAGCAAGGGAAACAAAAGCGCAGCCACCTCTGCATGCACTTGACCTCCTGCCATCAAGGCCCGAGCCGATTCAGATCTGATTTTGGAGCTGGGATGTTTTAAACCAGCAATGAAATGATCGCGATATGGATAAATAGAATTCCCAAGTGACACAATGGCTTTGAGCAAACGAAACCTCTTGACGACATTGGTTGTATTCAATGCATTACCCAAGACCTCAGCTGCTTCTGGCCCCACGCGCTGGAATACCTCAAAACTCAATGGGTCCAAACTGAGATCCTCGTTGATCAACAAATTTTTCAACGATTCCAGAGCAGGACTTGCTTCAGGTCCCAGGAGATAGACTCCATAGAGCGAAGCATTGCGAACACCACTTCTATTATCCATGAGAGCAGGCTCCAATATCTGCAGAGAATGAGCTCCTAAGGCTGCGAGAGATTTAACAGATTCCATCCTCGTTTGACGATCGTTATCGTAAAGACCGACCTTGAGTGCTTGGATCTTTTTCTCTAAAGGGACATCCAAAACACCGAGCGCAAGGGCCGACATCGCTCTGATCCGCAAATTAATCCTCGGATTTTTCACCCCAAGTTTTCTGCCTATGCGAGTAGGAGCAAGTCTACCTTGGAGGCTTTCGAGCCAAGTCTGGATTACGTTGGATTGGCCTGAGAGGGTCTTCAAGCAATAAGGTCCGAACTCAGCAGAGTGAGCTCTCACATATTCAAGGCTCGAGGCACGTATATCAGACTGACCATCTTGAAGTTTAAGCAGGTGATGTGACAGAGGTTCACCACCCAGAGATGGTTCTTGCTGCTGAAACAATACCCAACTTGTCAACCCCACAAGAAGAACCAGAGGAAGATACACACTGACCAGCAACCATCGGCGTTTTCGATTCATGATGATGAAAGCACTGTCAGGCTTTAAAAAGCCCCCTGCGCTCTCCTGAAACAATCTTGAGGTTATGTAAAATAATATAACAAAGCACGACCTTACCTGGAGGCCAATTATTTGATCCCTTCAAGACGTTCTTTCCATATTTGATAAAGGCGATTGGTTGCATACACATCGCGCAGACAATAATCTGCAATTTCACGATAACGCCCCTCCTCCATCAACTGGCCAACGTCCATTCCTGAAATCCCCTGACTCTTCGGAGATTCAATCCCAAACGCCTTACAATAAAAATCGAGATTGAACTTCCTCGCTGCTCCGTCACGTCCACTGACATTGTAAAAGCTCAGTTGCTCCATCAGATCACAATGAGGTGTCGTTTGAAATCGGTAACCTAACCAATCCTTCCGTGAAATAGGGACATTCAGCACTGCAGATCTCAAATAAACAAAGGGCACATCAAAACCACGACCATTGAAACTGACAATACGGTCAAACTTAGGCACGACTTTCCAGAACTCTGTCAACAGCTCGTGTTCATCAGGAAAAGGCAAAAACTTCACACCCTCTTGCCCAACTTCATCCACATCAAAATCATCTGCCAGATAAAGGACCTGCCCTTTTTCGGATTCAGCATTGATCATGGCAATACAAACGCATTGAGACGTCAATGGCCACAGACTCATCATCCGAGTCAGTTCCTCGCGTCGCTTTTCACGGACTTCTTCATCCTCAATCCGTTGTAGTTCCCGAAACAAGTACTCCTGTTGGGTTTCATCAAAGGATTCCACCGGGAGCCCCGATGTTTCGATATCAAATACCAATGTCGCCATGTGCTCTGTTCTTCAATGATTCCTAGTTATCTGAGCACCAGTATGAAGATTGGTCAGCTCAATCCAACAAGAAAAACGCTAGAAAATATTGAATTTATCTGTCGCATGTCCCGTTTTCCAAGCTTTAGACCAAAAAAAAAAGACCGGGTGAAACACCCGGCCTTTTTTTTTTGCAATTCAGTAATTGAACAAAAATCCCTACTGGGATGATCGATAGAATTTCTGTGGTGAATCAGCAGTCACAGTAAACGGGCTGGCAGCACCAGCGACCTCACTGTAGGCACCGTTGACAGTATCAGCGGATTGCAGTGATCCTTCGAATTCAATCGTGATACTTCCATCATCCGCACTGGTAATGGATATGGTCGGATCAACCTCGGGAGCTGCCTTGCTTCCACCTTCGCGTCCAGCAGTGAAATGTTCTTTCACACGCTCTGCTGGAATGGCACGGTCGAAGATTGCTACCTCGTCCAAGCCTCCTTCAAAGTGATTACCGGAACCATCGTAAACACCGCCGCCACCAATTCGAACGGTGAAATCTGCAGACCCATAATCGGAAGTAGCACTGCCGGCACTGTTGATCAGCTCACCATCAAAATAGTTATGGATCTGAGATCCATCTGCGATAGTTGCAATATGATGCCACTCGTCATCAGGGAATTCATAAGTGGTATTCAAAGCACCGCCACCGGGAGTCCAGATTTGAATGGTCGTACCATTGATGAATCCGTATTCAACAGCATCATTCTGTCCGACAATACCAACACGGCTCCAGCCATTACCTTCACGGTTGGTGGGTTTCACCCAATATTCCAATGTGAACGAATCGAGATTACTAAGCCACTGTCCCTGTGTTTCAATCCACAGCAGATCCAGATCACCATTGAAAGAAGCAGCTAGATTATCTTCACCAAATCCCAAGAACCCTTCCCCAGGATTCGGGCCTTCTTCATTAGTGACTTCCCACTCAATGGAATCATCAGGTCCGGTGCCGGACATCCAAAGACCATCTGCATCCGATCCTAGCGTGCCGAAGTTCTCAGCGACCATGCCGCCTGTTTCTTCAAAGCGATAGAAGGCGATTGGCTCGTCCGCAAGAATGATATCGGTATAGGTTACCACACTGACCACGAAGGATTTGGTAGTGCCCGCAGGAACAGCATTGCCGTAGAGATCCTTGACGCCACCCACCGTCAAAGTGTAAGTCGCATCAGAAGTCAATGAACCTGTTTTAAGCAGGACGGACTGTCCTGCTGCGCTCGCAGAACTGATAGTTACACCATCTGAAAGGCTGAAATTACCTTTTACTGCCCCCGTTGCGGCATCGATTTCCTCATTAAATTTGACGATCAAGCCGTTCAAGGAGTTGGCAGTCACACTTACAATCCTTGGAGGTGTGACATCTTTCACGACCGATAAGGTGGCAACATCACTTGTGGCGCTTACAGTGGGGACAGACAATTGAACACGAAACTGGAGGCCACTGTCGCCTACCGCAAGAACCCCTGTCTCATAGCTATCTCCAGTCGCGCCTGGGATGTCAGTGAAATCATCACTTCCAGCTGCTGCCTGCTGCCATTGTAAATTCACAGTGTTTCCGTAGGCAGATGTTCCTTCAGCAGCAATGCTCAATGTGCCTGCTGTGCCTTCATCGACATCCGCGTCTGCAGGTTGCTGAATGATATTAACAGAGGCTCCGTTGGGATCCAGATAGGTACCGATCAGGGAACCCGTCAATGTGGGAGCATCGCCACTTGCTGGATCTGCATCATTTGAAGCAATCACGGTCGCGCCCACACTGTCACCACCACCACCTTCGGTGTGCAGCGACTCCAGATAGTAACGCTCGCCACCTTCCAACGAGATGTCAAATGTAGGCCACTCGCTGTCGGCAAAGAAGTCAGAGCGTTTGTCATCAATATTGGACGCACCTCCCCCGGTTCCCACCCAGTCACGGGCATTGGACCAGCCCGCTTCACGTGCGATGAGGAGTTTATTTGCGGGATCATCGTCCGTGCTGAGGAACAGATCGGATGGATCATCAGAATTGGTGAAGAAGATATATTCACCATCTGAAGGAGGAACAAACCAGCCTACGAGCTGATTACCATAGTTACTTCCGCTTTCATTTGAACCATCTGGACCATATTCCCAGAAAGGCTCCAAAGTGACGAAATCAGGGCTGTTGGGGAAACGTGGATCGTCGATTAATCCAGCAATATTGTTTGGTGTACCCTGCCAGAATTTGTGCAGCACATAGCCTTCCTGCCAAATAAACGTACTGAATTCCATGGAAGCATCAGCAGCAATCGTATTCCCGAAAAGATCAGTCACATTATTGACGGTAATGGTCAGCATGGTCCCTTCCTTTTGAGAACTGGTAGTCAAAGTCACGATGTGATCGTTGGGTGCAGCACCGACTGTAGCACCCGTCACATTGACACCACCAGACAGGGAATAATTACCTTTAATACCTGCTGTGGCTGGATCAACTGGTTCACTGAATGTCACTCGAGCCGCAGCAAAGCTTTCGGAGCCCGTCGCTGCAGCCAAAGTAGGCGCTTCGATGTCTGAGTTGATCGTAATGTCTGTTGCGTCACTGGTCACTGAACCCTCAGCTCCTGTCACAACGACGGTATAAAAACCGCCATGGGAGTTGTCAACACGGTCGATATTGTATGAAGAAGAGATGGCTCCCTCAATATCAGCACCATCCTTTTTCCACTGGTAAGTATAGGGAGGCGTTCCAGCAACTTCGACGGAAAGGGTCATTGGATCCAAAGCATTGACATAGCCGCCCATTGGCTGAGTCACAATGCTCAAAGGACCGGAAGGCTGAATGGATGAAAGATACTCACCGGGAATTGGGAGTGTGGGATCAATCTCTCCATTAGGGTCTTCAACGGCTACAGCAAGATTGTCACCACCGCCGCCTTCTTTCACGATGGCTTCAATGTAGTAGGCTTCACCAGCCTGAAGGGTAATGGTATTACCGCTCGGCCATTCAGTGGCCCCGAAACTAGCTGAGGTTTTGTCTTCAACAACACTGCCACCTCCCACAGAGTCCCAGTTGCGAGCATTTGACCATCCGGCCTCGCGCGCAATGACGTGTTTATTGGCGGGATCTGAGTCCGTGCTCAACCACAGGTCAGCATTGTCATCTGCAGAAAGCCAGAAGGTGTAATCTCCACTTGCAGGAGGGTGAAAGTAACCCATGATCTGAGCAGCGTAATTGTCCCCATAGGCATTGTTAGCGGGCACGAAAATATCCCCATCCGGACTTGGGTTCCACTCGAAATAGGGCAGATAAACCTCTACATCGAATCCATCAGGAAAGCGCTCACTGCCTGTGATGTCAGCCAGTCCCGTCCCCCCCATGTCAAGCCACGCTCGACCGGTGATCGTACCTTGGGGTTCTGAGGGCTGTGCCTTCGCTAGACATAAAGTCAACGCAAACATCAACGCTCCCGTCAATATCTTGGATGTTTTGTTAATTTTGTTCATGTTCTATTCTTTTTAACGATCCTTGCATCCTGTTTTGCTTGTATTGATACAAGCAGTAACGCTGTCAGATGCGATCCGGTTTACTATTGGGGTTCTTTGTTTTATATTTAATTTCAGACTAAGATGTCAATTTGATTTTGTAACTATTGTGGTCACTGTGCGTGTTATTACATTATTACATAAAAGCCGAAAAAACCGTTATCCTGCAGCAGACTCACGCAAAAGTTGGGGGCAATATTTAGTTCAAACATCAACCATATGAACCGGAGATATGAAACGGAAAAATCCATATCCCTTAATGAATCAAACTCCCCAGATCTTGAAACACCTTTTTGCTGGGCAAAAAAAAGCCGGGCAAAAAATGCCCGGCCGTGATTGTTTTAGTTATAGAGGAAATGTCAGGCTTATTCAGCTATATAGAACTCTGAAGCCTTGGTTGGCTCCACTGAGTGTGGTGAACTTGCACCTGCAACATCACTGTAAGGGCCAGATACGCTTTCAGAACTCTTCAAAGTTCCGGTGTATTCGATGACGACATTACCATCTTGCAATGATAAACCGCTGATGCTTCCTGAAGCAGCAGGGATATCAACACCTCCACCGATAACCACCTCGACACCATTGATTGGAGCGCGAGGAGCTCCACCTGTTGTTGGGGTACCTGTCAGAGTGAAGCTACTACCTGTTACACCCTTGAATACGATATAATCGCCAGTAGAACCGTAGTTGTAGGCACCACTGAAGGAACTCTCTGTTGAATGGGTGATGACAGTATCTCCGATGGAGAATTCACCACCACGTCCAGTCATACCACCTTTGGCATAGACAACCACATCGTAAGATGCTCCATCAGGGAGTCCACTCACTGTAACAGTTGTTTGAGAGGTATTGTTGGTATCCAGATAACCGGTCATCATATTCCTGTCATTGCCGTCTGGAGCCTCGTTGTTCTCTTCGCCGCGGCCCTGACTCGACCAGGTGTTGTTGGAGGCCCAGGCTACGGATATTGAGCTATCAGCTGCGGAACCACCATTATCTGCAATTAAACCACTGGCTTCACCAGCTGAACCGTCAACATTGTTCCAGTTGGAAGTCCCGAGCACACCAGCAGCACCACTGACGTCTGAACGATTGCCATCAGGCTCATCCGCGCCGAAGTTAATGGCGACTACTGAACCATTACCAATACTGGATACGGCTTCATTGAAGTCCCAGAATGCTACAAGGTTATTAACAGTCCCAGCGGACTTTCCGCCAGCTATGGCCTTGAGATCTGATTCAGACAAGGCCTTGGAGAACACGGCAAAGTCATCAAAAACAGATTTGTCGTTGCTTCCGCCTGATCCGTTGGATCCAATCCACATACTGGTGATGTCACTTGGCAGTGGACTTTCATTGAATCCATCGAAGAACAACTCACCGTCGATACGAATTTCCTTCAAGTCACCTTTCTTGGAGAATGACCACAAATGCCAGTCAGCCCAGAAGGCATCAACATCTGCTGCAAAGTCCGAAAGAGGTGCGTTGATGCGCTGGGTAGCAGCATCACAGCAACCGGCCGTATCAAAGTAGATCGAGCCATTGCTCCATGGTGTGTGAGCCTGGAAGCCTCGTTGTCCACTGGGTGAAGACGGGCTGTTGATCCACACAGAAGAGCTGTTGGCGATAGAACCTTTCTTGAGCCAGTAAGCCACGGTAACCTCATCGGTTTTAAATACAGGGTTGAGGAATGCAGCGTCCAATACTGCTACAGATCCACCGGCCGTCATGTCCATGCCATAATCACCGGCTGTGCCAGTGTGACCGCCTGCATCCTCAGTGGATACAGCCTTACCGAAGACGAATCCAGGGTAAGAACCTACTGAATCCAAGGTAGGCCCCATGTAGGATCTAACTGTGAAGGCCCATTCTTCAGTGGCTGGATTGCCACCCGGATCTGGATAGGTTAAGGAGACGGTATGCTCGGAATCACTTCCAAACAAAGCTGCTGGAGTATGTGAGATCGTCACAATACCACCTGAATCTTCAAAAGTAACCTGATCTTGAGAAACGGTCACGCCATCCACTGAAAGGCTGATACTTTCAGCAGTCCATTCCGCAACTCCCGAGCGGTGACTGACTAAAATGGATGCATCGGGGTTTACATTTCTCCCATTGGGGGTGCGAGCAGTAAAGGCGCCATTGGCTGGAGCCAGAACGGCGGTTGAAGTGGATAGAAAACCACCAGTGATAGGTCTCAATGCGCTGGCTGGAGTATCATCACCTTCCTTGCGCCATGCAACTTCACCCCAGTCACCACCGCCGCCTTCTTTGTAGCGGAACTCGACGTAATACCTTTTTCCTGCAACCAAGCTGATAGGCTCAAATGTAGTCGTATCATCTATGCCTGGCTCCTGGAATGCGTCGCAGCAATCCAACTCTTCGGTCAACCAGACAGCATTGGCAGGTTTGTCGTCCGTACTTAGGAACAACTCTGAGGCGTCATCACTGCGCGTAAAGAAATGGTAACTTCCACTTTCCTCGGGAGTAATGAAACCATACATGCGAGCAGCATAATTATCGTTGCTGTTGTCAGGGAAAGCATCTCGCGTGTTGAATGAATAAACAGCACTCACCAAATCTGGTGTGTCACCGCCATTTGTCCCGGGCAAAGGAACTCTCTCGTCCTGCAAACCGTCGATGGATGCACCGCCAATACCAAACCAGGCTTCGAAGCGAAGTGCGCCTTCAGTAACCTCCACGCAAGTGTAGAGGTCTGCAGAGGTATTCGCAGGAATGCTATTTTTTGAGAGGTCGACCAAGTTATTGATGCTCAATGCATGATGCGCACCAGCAGCTTGGGTTGCAGTGGTCAATGTCACTGTTTTCTTTTTGACCGTCACCGCAGTGATGTCTAGGGCAGGCTCAAAAGAGTAATTGCCAGCATCACCGGCAACTGCTTCGTCAAGCGTTTCAGAAAAAGTCAGCGTCACTGTGGTCATGTCACAGTTCCCTTCCATGGATATCAAGAAGGGATCTGTCGTATCAGTAGGATCGGTACCCAATTGGGATTCAACGAGATTGGTATCTCCATCTCCATCGGCATCCTGATCGGCATCACTTGGATCGTTTGGATCAAATCCCCATGATTCTTCCCAGCTATCCGACATACCATCACCATCTGAATCAGATGGAGCCTCACCCAATGAACTGGCTGAAAAAATGGCTGCTACTTCAGCTTCTGACAGAACGCGATCCCATATGGCAATATCGTCAATGTCACCGTTCCATGTGCGGTTACCCGTATCCGGATTTCCACCAATCATGACGTATTTGTCATTTTCACCCAAGGAAGGCGTTGAAGCGTTTTCAGAGTAAATTTCACCATCGACGTAGAGACGCGTGCCGAATTCATCGCCATCGGCGTCAGAAACGGCGACCAAGTGATGCCATTCATCCAAGCTGATGGGATCCCCTGCACCACCTTCCCCGGTTCCGCCGGCGTGAGCAAGTCCAGCCTCGCCACCGCGCCTGTGGACACGCCATCTGTTGCCTTCACCTTTGGCAATAAGTGCCTGCCAACTCTTGTCGAAGGCACCTATGCGGAACCAAGCAGAAACAGACATGCTTCCACCCTCAAAGGTAAGGTCAGAAGCATCTCCCCCGACGATTTGAACGTATTGATCGACACCGTCAAGTGCCAATGCCTGCCCAAATCCCGGACGACCTGTTGTAAATTCTATGGGGTCTGTTCCCATTTCTTCACCATGGAATTCGCCTACAGAATCCTGAAAATTCTTGTCATCGAATGTCCATAGAGCCACGAGCCCATTGTTCAAGTCCTGTCCTTGAACACCCATATTGAAAACCGGCAGCAAAGAGACGATTAACGCCCACCTGAGCCTGCGCAGGTATTGATGTATTTTATTCATATCGATTAATTGTTGTCTTACTTTTACGTTAACGAAAGCACACAAGGATACATATTGTATACGTAGTCTTGTGACGCCTATGTTGGGGTTGATGTAGTAAGCACACAGTTACTTGCAAGAATCAAGCAATAAATAGTCGTATGAATGAATGCGGGGTTAATGCAAGCCCGGGCAATGGCACCCAAGAAAAAGAGTGAAATTCAGTCTCCGATCGATCAAGGGCAGTCACATTAAGGGTTATTTCGAGTCATTCATCACACACCGGGAACGTCAGGCCACCCATTCAGCCCCACACAATGACGGAAAAGTATCGCCTTTCCGGCTAGAACGGTAGGGCGAAGGCGACTCGCTGAAATAATGTCGATTCCTTGAGGAATAGAGAAAAATCACCTCCTTGATGCGTGTTACTGAAGCTAGTTGCGCTTTGCGATCCGTATGAGTCATCAGCTTGACACCAATGAAACTGATTTCTAGGGTTGTTCTTCCTGAACTCGACCCAGTACGCCTTTGTGGAAATGAATTTTAGAGGGATAAGCAACGCAACTGAAAACGCTGCAACTGACTTTCATGGCGCCATCAAAAAACGTATGCGTTTGAAAACAAGCAATGCAAGGTTTGGAAGCAACATTGCAATATATGTATTTTTTACTGGCCTGTGGCTTTCTGAGGTGATGTGTTTCAGCCAGATTACGACACAGACACCATTAGCTCTCTCCGATTCAGAAAAAATATCAAAAGAATCAGAAGCTAGTCAGCTAAAGGAACATGCTGTAACCATGGCGCAATCTATCGCTGAAGAATATCCCGAAAACGCACTGATACACATTTTGTTGGGTTCCGCTTATTTCAATACGGGACAAACAGATATGGCTGCTACCCACCTCAGAAAATGCCTTGCTCTGGATAACAATATTCTGGAGGCCCACGAAATCCTGACGCGCATTGCCTACGAAAAGGGGAATCCTGAAGAGGCCGTACGACTTTGCGTCGAAGCACGGAACAGAGGATTAAGCAGCCCGAAACTTCTCAATCGTTTAGCACGTGCGCAAATGGACCTAGGTCAAGCCGAGAAATCCATTCAAACCCTACTCGAAGCTATCAAGGTTTCCCATCCATTGGCAGAGAGTTTTTACTTATTGGGACAGGCGCGCATGCAAGCCCGGGACTATCTGGAAGCAAAGGAAAGTTTCATTCAAACAACTGAACTCATACCTGACCACACGCAGGCCTACTTCGGTCTGTTCACGGCATGCCAGAGGCTCGGCCAGATGGAGGAAGCGATGGAATTCCGTAAAACGTTTGTCCGACTTGAATCGATCGATCGAAAAGATCTCAACGATCGCAGCAGCCAAACGGAATCACTGAGTGGAATAGCTGCAGTACGCGAAACGACTGCCCGCACCCTCTTCGGTGCAGGACAGATTCATCAATCACAAGGAGCTTATACCGCAGCAGCAGATCTTTTTTACCAATCAGCTGCACTCGCCAAAGAGGACTTAAAAAGCCGTGCAGCTCTGGAGGCGGTGCATGTGCAAAATAAAAAATTAGAGGAAGGTGCTAAAGCATTTGAGCGACTCGTCACCAATCAACCAGAGAATGCCCTGAATCATTTTTTTCTGGGACGACTGAAAACGAGGCTAGGCAATTCTATTGAGGCGGAATCAAGTTACCAAAAGACCTTGTCATTGGCTCCAACATGGGCAGCAGGGCATCATGCATTGGCTGAACTTTACATGCTCACCAATCAGCACCTGAATCAGGCTGAGAAACTCGCTCGAAGGGCTGTTGAGCTGGAACCCAATCATGTCCGCTATTACCTGTTGTCGGCCGCCTGCATCAAAAACCGCCATCTGCAGGAAGCATTGAAAGCCATCAATCAGGCGCTCACCATCACTCCAGACGATGCGAAATACCGAAAACTTCGCGATCAACTCGAAAAGGCAATGGCACAAAAACGTAATCCATGAATATAGCTGAGATCCCAGAGACTACCGCCCGAAAGCGGCCGTCCTGTTTATTCATGGGATGTCTGGCAGTAATGATGATCCATGCGACTCCGTTGAAAGCAAATGATCATCACGCCATCCAGCTCAAGGATGTCACCACTCAAACTGGCGTTGATTTCATCCATACCGACGGAAGTTCAGGACGTCGCTACATCGTAGAAACGGTCGCCTCGGGACTGGCTACTTTTGATTTTGATGGAGATGGGCTGATAGATATCCTCTTTTTGAACGGAGCACCTCTGCCTGGGGCCACGCCGCCTGTCCAACCTCGGAATGCACTCTACCGGAATGAAGGCCATTGGAAATTCAAGGATGTCACCACCAAGGCAGGCCTAAATGATTCGGGTTACCATCTGGGTGTATGTGTCGGCGATTATGACAACGATGGCCATTTGGACATATTCCTGAATAACTTCGGACCCAATATCCTTTATCAAAACAACGGTGACTCCACATTCACTAATGTCACAGTAAAGGCAGGCCTGAGCGAAGGTGAAGAAGTCGGTGCAGGTGCCTGCTTTCTGGATGCCGATGGGGATGGCGATCTGGATTTGTTTATCGCCCAGTATGTGGGCTTTAGTTTTGACAAGCATCATATCTCGCAGATGAATGGTTTCCCCGCATATGTAGGCCCCCTGAATTATCCACCGACAACAAATGCGTTTTACAGAAATAATGGCAACGGAACCTTTACGGATGTCAGTCGAGAGTCGGGGATTGGCTTGTTGAAGGGGGCGGGCATGGGCGTGATTGCCTGTGATCTGGATAATGACAGGGACACGGACATTATCGTAGGAAACGATCTACGCCCTGATTTTGTCCTGCGCAATGATGGTCACGGAAAATTCAGGGAGGAGGGTACCTTACTCGGTTTGGCTTATGATGCGTTTGGCAATGTGCAGGGATCCATGGGCGTTGAGTGCGCAGACTGGAATCATGACGGCTGGATGGACGTTTATATCACGCCTTACCAACGTCAGATACCCACATTATTTCAAAGTCAGAAGGGCCTTTTTTTTGAAGACGTTTCGCGCCAAACGGGTGCCGGCAAGGACGCTTTTGCTGATGTCAAATGGGGAGTTGGCATGATAGATTTCGACAATGATACTCATCGAGATTTATTCATCGCCACCGGTCATTTGATCGACAACGTGGAACAGATAGACTCCAGCATGCGTTACGCTGCGTCCAACATCCTGCTTCGCAACACCGGAACAGGGAAGTTTGTGAATGTCTCAGAGCAATGTGGGAACGGACTGCGACCTGTGAAAAGCAGTCGTGGTGCCGCGTTCGATGACCTCGACAATGATGGCGACATTGACGCCGTGATCCTGAATGCGCGGAGCAGCCCTACCCTGATCAGGAATGATTCCAGCCAAGGAAACCACTGGCTACAAATTCAACTTCAAGGAACCACAAGCAATCGGGATGGGATCGGCGCACGAGTCACGGTGCGAACGGGCGAGCTCCAGCAAATCGACGAAATTCATAGTGGACGCAGCTATCAGAGCGACTTCGGAAAACGGCTCCATTTCGGACTCGGCAATCAAACCCATATTGACGAAATCAAGGTTGAGTGGATTGGAGGAGACGTTGACACGCTTCACCATATTCAAGCCAACCAACTATGTGTCATCAAGGAAGGGCAAGGCCTGACACAAGGCCGCTCATCAGATCCAAAACCATGAACATCGCATTAAAGATCGGCCTGCTTGGATCGATTCTCGGAACACTTGGGATCCGTGCCGCTGCTCCAGTCTCTCCTATTCAATTCAAGGATGTCTCTCAGGAAACAGGGATCACTTTTGTGCATACAGACGGAGGACAAGGGAAGCAACGTTACATCGTCGAAAGTGTCGCATCGGGCATCGCTACGTTCGATTATGATTTGGATGGCAACATCGACATCCTGTTCCTCAATGGAGCCCCCCTCCCTGGCTCGCCTGAAGACACTCCATCCTCAGGGAACGCGCTTTACCGCAACCAGGGAGACTGGCAGTTTACCGACAAGACCACAGACGCGGGGCTGGATGATACGCGCTATCATCTGGGAGTCTGTGTTGGAGATTACAACAACGACGGCTTCCCTGATGTCTTCCTTTCAAATTTCGGACCGGATATTCTTTATCGAAACAATGGAGATGGCACCTTCACAGATGTCACCTTGACTGCAGGTGTCAGCAATGGAAATCAAGTAGGCGCCGGAGCAAGCTTTCTGGATATTGACGCAGACGGTCATCTGGATCTTTTCATCGCCAACTACTGTGACTTCAGTATCAAGGAGCACAAGCCGCGTCAGATCAATGGTCATCCTGCCTATGCTGGCCCCATGATGTATGGACCCGTACCCGACACCCTCTATCGCAACAACGGGGACGGCACATTCACCGACTTCAGCCATAAATCAGGTATCGCGTCCGTTTCAGGAACCGGGATGGGTGTCGTCAGTTCAGACTACGACCATGATGGAGACATTGATATCATCGTAGGCAATGATGCCATGGCAAACTTCGTCTGGCAGAATGATGGAAAGGGAAAATTCAAGGAAGTCGGGTTATTTTCGGGCCTGGCATACGATTCGAACGGCATCGGACTTGGGACCATGGGCGTGGACTGTGCGGATTACAATAATGACGGGAAGATGGACTTTTACATGACCTCCTATCAGAAGCAATGGGGCATCCTCTATCAAAATGAGGGTGCTGGCTTTTTTATGGATGCCACCCGCATCACGGGAGCAGGTGCCGGCACCTACAATGAAGTAACATGGGGCTTAGGTTTGGAGGATTTTGACAATGACGGATTCCGTGACCTTTATGTTGCTTGCGGACACCTTCAGGATAACATCAGGCATTGGGATGATACGGTTCATTTCGAAGCTCGAAACATTCTTCTCCGTAATATGGATGGGAAAAATTTTGTGGATCTTTCTTCAACTTCTGGAACGGGCATGGATGTCAAACTGAGCAGTCGCGGCGCAGCCTTTGATGACCTTGATAACGATGGTGACATTGACGTGGTCGTCCTCAACACCCGCAAAGCCCCAACGGTTTTGCGCAATGACAGCTCCACTTCAAATCACTGGGTCCGAATCCGCCTGGAAGGCACTCAAAGCAATCGAGAAGCCATTGGTGCTCGCATCAAGATCGTTGCTGGAGAGCTTACACTAATGGATGAGGTACGCAGCGGCCGAGGCTATCAGAGCCACTACGGCACCCTTTCCCATTTCGGTTTGGGCCAAGAAAAGAAAATAGATCAGGTAGAGATTTGGTGGCCAAGTGGTAAAAAGCAAATCTTCAAAAATATCCCCGTTGACAGAGTCATTAAATTCACTGAAGGCAGGGCACAATAATCTGTCCTTGAATCACCAAATCAACCGGAATGTACTGATCAGATGAGCCACAAACGACGAGGACTTAAGCTTACCATTTCATTTCTTTCCGGAATCCTGCAGCTTGTTTTCATCGATAATAAAAGCACGGCGCAGCCATCGACTGGCCTGACATCTACCGCGTTTGAAAGCACAACCCTTACAATCCATTCACCCCGAGTTAAAAAGAACGAAACTCTCCCACAGGGATTTGATCTGAAATCCGGCGCAAGCACGGGAATTACCTTCACAAACCGCCTGAACACGGACTTGTCAGAGAAATCTTTCAACCTGCTCAATGGAAGTGGAGTCACGCTTGGTGATTATGATGGAGACGGACGGTGCGATGTATTTTTGGCGGCTATGTCGGGCAAAAATAAGTTATTTCGAAACCTTGGTCATTGGAAGTTCAAGGAAACTACTCGCGAAGCAGGGCTCGATCGTGTCATTCCCTATTCAAGCTGTCTCTTATACACATCTCCGAGCCCACGAGACCGAGGCTGATCTC
>OJCR01000243.1_pt1 | contig 27523 bp, 14 predicted proteins | sample 1591611 | NCBI WGS metagenome assembly OJCR01 (sample SAMN05416815, study PRJEB24817) | seawater metagenome | isolation source: Sea water | place: Canada:Atlantic | collected 2013-07
GAGATCAGCCTCGGTCTCGTGGGCTCGGAGATGTGTATAAGAGACAGATTTTGTAGAGTCGCAAGATACGGTAAACTTCCTGCAATACGATCCTGTTACAAGGACAGACATAGTTTCTAGTTATGCAACTGAAAGCGACGTTCTGAACAATATATCCTTGTACGCAATTAATACAATCTTTTATGCGTACACTGACAATAAGTTTTTCCAATCTAGCGGCACTGCAATAACGTTACTTACAAATTACATTGCCAGAGTTGGTAGAGAGCAGGTATCATTTCAATACAAGCACAATAGTCCAAACAATAATAGAATAGATCCTAGTCCAAACAATTTAATAGATCTGTATATACTAACCAAGGCATATGGTGACGACTACACTGCATACATTACAGATACAACAGCAACACTGCCAGAGCCGGTTGCGCCAACCAGTGACGATTTACAAACAGCATACAGCACTATTGAAAATATTAAAACTGTAAGTGACAGTTTAATATACAACGCGGCAACATTCAAACCTTTGTTTGGTAGCAAAGCGGAGCCAGAATTACGAGCAACATTTAAAGTGGTTAAGAATCCTAGTTCCAACGTAAGTGACAACGAAGTAAAAAGTTTAATAATTGAATCTATTAACTCTTACTTTGATATCAACAACTGGGACTTCGGAGAATCATTTTACATGAGTGAACTAAGTGCATATTTGCATAGTGAATTAACACCAACAGTGAGTAGTATCATAATTGTACCTAATACGGGTTCAAACAGTTTTGGTAACTTATATCAGATTAACACAGAGCCAAACGAGATTCTTATAAGTGCGGCAACAGTTAATGATGTACAAATTATTTCTGCTATTACAGCAGGACAACTTAATAGGGTATAGGAAGATAAGCAATGGCAGCATTTAAAACTCACCAGTTTTTACCTGACGTTTTTCAAACTGATACTAACAAAAAGTTTTTAAACGCTACAGTCGATCAGCTAGTAAACGAACCACAACTTAAACAAGTCAATGGTTATATTGGTAGAAAACTAGCACCTTCTTATAAAGCAACTGATAGCTATGTATCTGAACCAACTGCATCGAGAGCAGACTATCAGCTAGAACCTGGCGTAGTAATTAAAGATCAATTAACTAACAAAGTAGACTATGCAACAACTTATGTAGACATTATTAATAAGATTGGATATGAAGGCGGCCAAACAAACAATCACAACAGATTGTTTGACAATGAATTTTATTCGTATGATCCTAAAATAAGTTTTGATAAATTTGTAAACTTCAGCCAGTACTATTGGTTAAGTTCAGGACCTAACCCAGTACAAATTACATCCGCTGGCATAAGCACACTCCAGACGTTTACTGTAACATATAATCCTGTAAACAACGCTTTTGAATTTACTGGCAGTGACAACGTGCCTAACCCAAGTATTGCACTAGCACGTGGCGGAGTATACGAGTTTGTAATTAATAACCCAGGAAACAACTTCTGGATACAAGGCAAGCCAGGCAAGGACGGTATAGATCCTGATCTGAGTAACGTTGAAACTAGGGGAGTACTGGGAGTTTCGAATAATGGAACTGACTCGGGCACTGTAACTTTCACGGTACCTGGCGCAACAGCGCAAGATAGCTTTTTAGATCTCCCTACAGTAGAAGCAGTAAGTTATGCTACTGAGTTGGCATTTAATCAAGTGCAAGGAGCTAAGCCACAGGAGTTAATTGACACATACGGTGGCATCGATGGTCCTGTTGCGTATTTAGATGGCGCAACAGTTGTATTCGTCAATAGAAATTACGTTGATGATAGTTTCTGGGTTGATGTTGCTAGAACTGAGGAAGGTATCGTATACTTGGATCAGAGTGTACAAATTCCGTTATCCGAAAGGACTTCTGTTTACACTGTGTCAATACAGCCTGACGCTGACGGCAATGATAGAATTTTCTTGGTACGTAAAATTGCTGTGCCTGAAAACAATAAAGTAAGAATCAAAGGTGGCGCCGAATACGCAAGTAAACAGTGGTTTGTTAGGAACTCTGTTTATGAACTTGTACCATACATTACCGCTCCATTAACAAATTTATATTACCAAAATCAAGCTGATTCAGATGCCAGTGGCATCATAAACATTGTTGATGCTGTAGTTGACACTATAGATCCTAATAGGGACATAGTAGGCGAAATAAATTACACAAGTCCTAACGGTGTGGTATTTACAAATGGTTTAAAAATTAGTTTTGACAATACAGTTACAGCAAGTTATCGAAACAAAAACTATTATATCGAAGGTGTGGGCACAGGAATTAGACTAGTGCCCGAAGACGAGCTAATCAGTGTAGAAACTCTAAACGATAGTTTTGTTACTGCTGGCGGACTAAACTATCAAGTCAATGATAGAGTCACTATCCAAGGCGGAACTTTTACTACTGCGGCAATAGCAGTAGTTGATAGCATAACTAAAGATACCGCGGTATTGTCAGCAACAATAGATCCTTCTTCAGGGGTAGTCACGGCGGTAACTATTGTAGATGGCGGTAGCGGTTACCTGGCAACACCAACATTAACTTTTGCAAATCCATCAAGTGTATTTGGAAGTTTGGCTAGTGCTACAGCAACATTGACAAATGGTGTTGTTACAGCAGTTACACTGGCCAGTGGCGGCAGTGGATACGCGGCCAATCCTGCAATTACAGTAACAGCCCCAGAGTCTGGACCAATAAAGACATTTAAGATTAAAGAACGAGGAAACTACACAGTACTACCTACCAATCCTGTTTCGATAACAGGCGGGTCAGGCTCAGGCGCAAGTTTTGAAGTATATTTACAACCAGTGTACCAGGATTACATTACGGTAAACAGATCCAGCTTGGATAGAAATGCATGGAGCCGTGGCAATAGATGGGTACACATAGATGTTATAGAAAAGACAGCAGGATATCTTGATCAAGAAGTACTGTTAAATCAAACACAACGTGCCAGCAGACCAATTATTGAATTTGACGCAGATTACCAATTATTTAATAGCGGAGCAGTTGCTAAGTTACCTGTCGATATTTTAGATACTACTATTACCAGAGCATTTCAACAAGTGCAAGGTGTGGTATCAGTTGACACAACAGTTTTTACTGTGGGGACACTTACTCTTACAACCGGCGATAGAGTTATATTTGCAAGTGACTTAGATGACAATGTAAGAAACAAAATTTACAATTTTACTATTGAAAAAGCAATAGACGACCCGAGTGATGTTTACAAGGCATTCTTAGTTGAAGCAGATGATGCAACAGTTGTAGACAACAATACTGTGCTGGTCTTGTCAGGAACCAATGGTGGTAAACAATGGTACTTCAATGGCTTCAGTTGGACTATAGCGCAAGAAAAAACTGCAAATAATCAAGAACCGTTATTTGACATAGTTGACAGTAAAGGCATAAGTTATTCCGACGCAAGTACATTCACCGGAACAACGTTCACTGGATCTAAGATATTTTCTTATAAGCGAGGAACTGGCAGTAACGATACAGTATTGGGTTTTCCTCTCAGTTACAGAAACTTTACGAATCAAGGCGATATTGAATTTGAAAACACTTTCGATTCTCAAACATTCACTTACCTGTCAGGTACCAACAATGTTGTAACTCCACAAAAAGTGAATGCTGGATATTTACAGAAGAATGTGTCAACTACAACATGTGCCAGAGACAACGTATGGGAAATTGCAAACAATTTTAGTAAACAATTTAAAATTTATGATTTTGTATACGACGGCGTAACTAATTTATTCCCAATTGATAATTTGCCTGACGTTAGTACTAATTTCCCGCATATCAAAGTTTACGTTAACAACAAGATTGTGAGCGTGGGTAACTTTGCAACTACAAAAGTAGTAGATAAATTTGCAGTATTGGTTAATCCAGATTTGATTACAAAAAACGACGCAGTGTTTGTTGCTGTCTTTAATAAAGACATACCTGTAACAGCCAACGCACACTACGAAGTTCCTATTAACTTAGACATTAATACTTTGAATAAAAATCTGTCTACAGTTACACTAGGGCAAATGAGGAATCATCTGACAGAGCTAAAAAATAACAGTTTACGTGTTGTAGGTACTGTACCCGGAAGTAGTAATCTCAGAGATATTGTGTACAAAAACACATCAGGAAGTATACTTCAGCATAGTGCACCTGCAGTGTATGCAGGACTGTTTTTAAATCACCCAACGATGGATTCGATTAACGCCATTAAATTAGCCAATAGAGAATACTCAAAATTCAAGAAGAATTTCTTAGAAGTTGCAGGAAAGATTGAGTTAGATTTGACCAATGTGCAGACTAGTTTTGACGCAGTAATTCTGCAAATGCATAGCGTTAAGAACAGTAGTTTCCCGTGGTTCCGTAGTGACATGATACCACATGGAGATGACAATAGATCATTGATTCCTACCTACACTGTTCTTGACCCAGAGATCATTTCATACGAAATTACAAGTATATTCAACGACACTATTCCGAGTAACAAATCTGTTTTAGTTTATGTGACTAGAACTGTGGATGATGTTACAACAAAGACCTTAGTAGTAAAAGGCAGAGATTACACCTTCAATACAGATCGCGCCGCAATAACTTTCACAAGTAATTTTAGATTGTTATTTAACGACAAGATAGATATTGTAGAGTACAGTGATACAGACGGGAGTTTCATTCCAGAAACTCCTACAAAGATGGGTATGTATCCAAAGTTTATTCCCGAGAAGTACTCCGATAACACATTACGCACACCAGCAAACGTAATTCAAGGACATGATGGTAGTATTACTCCCGCCTTCAATGACTTTAGAGACGATCTGTTGTTGGAACTAGAGCGCAGGATCTATAACAACATTAAAGTTGAATATGACACTAATACTTTCGACATCATTGACTACGTGCCCGGCAAATTCAGAGACACTGACTATACTAGAGCAGAATTTACACAAGTTCTAAGCAAAGGATTCTTGGCATGGGTAGGCACAAATAGAGTTGACTTTTCTACAAACAGTTATTTTAGTGCAAGCGATCCGTTTACTTGGAACTACAAAGCATTTAGAGATGTAGTCAATGGTGAAACTTTACCAGGAACCTGGAGAAGCATTTACAGATACTTCTACGACACTGATAGACCACATACGCATCCATGGGAAATGCTAGGCTTTAGCAAAAAGCCAGACTACTGGGAAACCAGATATGGAGTTTCTCCGTACACAGGCGGAAATAGCACCCTATGGAGTGATTTAAGTATAGGCTACATACACAGTGGCGATAGACAAGGTATTGATCTGCGTTACCAAAGACCAAATCTAAGTGAATTTATACCAGTAGACGATAACGGTAACTTACGTAGTCCTGAGCAAATGCTCGTGACTGATTTTGATGGTAGTCGAGCTAATATAAGTTATGCAGTTGGAGATATAGGTCCTGTTGAACTTGCATGGAGACGCAGTAGTGAATATCCATATGCGTTAATGTTGGCGTTGGCACTAACAAAACCTGCTAGATTTTACGGACTACAAGCAGACGTACATAGATACAAAAGAAATAGTTTTACTGGACAATTTGAAATTACTGACACAAGTCAGCACCTTACCCCTACCTCACTTCATGTTAACGGGTACGTAGATGCAAACGGTGTAACACAACGCACTGCTGGATATTTAAACTGGATAACAGATTACATAACCAACTTAGGCGCAGGGTCAGCGCCTACTGTAATACAAGAAAATTTAGCAAAACTAAATGTTCAATTGTTAAACAAAGTAGCAGGATATACCGATAAAAAATTCATTGAACTACTGGCAGAGCAGAGCAGTCCGAGCAGTATAAACAACAGTGTTGTTATTCCTGACGACAACTATGCATTAAAGATATACAAAGGTAGTCCTATTAGGAAGATTACATATAGTGCTGTAATTGTACAAAGAACAGCCAATGGGTATACAGTAAGTGGTTATGATATAACTAGCCCATTCTTTACTATTATACCTAGTGAGCCTAACAATAACGCATATCAAGTTACTAACGGTGATGCCAGTGCTGTGATCTTTAGAGACTTTAAAAAACAAAAAATTACAATACCTTATGGTTTTGAATTTAATACCAGACAACAAGTTACTGATTTTTTGGTAGGATATCAGCGATTCCTACAGAGTCAAGGATTTCTTTTTGTAGACAATGAAGATTCTCTCAAGCAACAAAAAGATTTTATACTAAGTGTTAAGGAATTCTTACATTGGACAACACAAGGATGGCGTGTTAATAATATTCTTGTGTTAAGTCCGGTAAGCGATACTTTAAAGGTGTTCGAACAAACAGCAATTGTAGATGAGATAAAAAATGCACCGTATGGCAGTAGAGTACTTGACCTAAACTTTAAACCAATTAATAAAAACGAATTTTCGGTTTATAGAGAAGATAACTTGTTTACATTCCAATCCAACGCACAAAAGTCAGTGGGTTTTGCTGAACTAAACTTAGTACAAACAGAACACTTGTTGATATTAGATAACGTTACTGAATTTAATGATGTTATCTACGTTCCGGAATTGGGTAATAGACAATATAGATTAAAGTTTGTTGGATACAAAACTGATTCTTGGAACGGAAGTTTAGAACTGCCGGGATTCATGTTCAGCAGTGATAGCATCGATGCGTGGAGTGGCGGAACTGATTATCTTAAAGGATCTATCGTCCAGCACAAAAATAGATACTATACAGCGTTAGAAAACATAACAGCCGATCCTAATTTCCAAACTACAAAATGGAAGCAGTTCGACAAGGCAGAATTACAAAGTGGAATGTTGAGAAATCTTGCATCAAACGCACAACTTGGTGTTAGTTTCTACGATATAGACAATCAACCTACTAACGAAGAAATACAATTATTCAGTAACGGTATTACTGGATTCAGAGAAAGACAGTACTTTACTGACTTAGGTATAGACGTTACTACTCAGTCAAAGTATTACCAAGGATTAATTACACAAAAAGGCACACCTAACTCTATTAATGCTTTAGAAGGTGGAATATTTGGCAACTTAGATTCGGATATTGACTGGTATGAAAACTGGGCTATGCGTATAGGCGAATACGGATCGTTGGATACAAATGCGTTCATTGAAACACCGTTGAGCGACACTACAATTACTAAAAATCCTACACTTATACAGTTTACAGATAACAACAACGCCGCGCAAGAAGGAACGGTTGCAATTACAGAAAACGATATCTTTAAGATATCTGATACTTATAACGCAAATGTATTTGTAACCGAAGACCGAACACAGTTTCCATTATTACGTCCTTTACCAGTAGCGGGCTTTGTAAACCTAGCAGACGTAGACGCTACGTTGTTTAATTTAAATAACTATGATTCATTATCTGCATTAATTGATGAAATAGGAACAGGCTACAAAATTTGGGTAGCTAAAGATTTTAACAACAGCTTCAATGTATTCAGAGCAACCTATATAGAAGGTTTGGTGTTTATATTGCGCAGTCGAGACGACGGTTCTGCAGAAGTTGTGTTCAATGAAAATCACGGACTAGCAGTTGATGATGTAGTTGTTATTAAAAACTTCGATGAAAGATTTGACGGGGCGTATAAAGTAGACAACATCATAGACACTACTAGATTTAGTATTACAGTAACAAGAAACTTAGAGGCATTGCAAGAAGAAGCAGTAATTAGTGGCTCAGGATTGTTGTATAAATTGTCCAGCGCCAAGATAAGCAATCCCGTTGATATACAATCAGTAATGCCAGTAAGTGGGTGGTTAGAAAATGATAAGGTATGGGTAGAAAATTTAGACAACAATGGAAATTGGGGTGTATACAATAAAACAAGCCCGTGGGTATATAACAGCAAAGCGGAGCTAGATCCTAGTAAATTATCCGGCAATGATAATTTTGGTAGAACAGTTAGTATAGAACCTAATCTTGCTCAGTTATTGTATGTAGGTTCGCCAGGATCAGGCGAGGGTAGAGTTAATGCATTTACTAGATCCGTTACTAATTCTTGGACGGCGAGTTTTGCTTTAAGTGCAAACAGCACAGGACTAGACAGCTTCGGACACAAGGTAGTAAATGCACAAGGATATGTTGCGGTTAGCGCACCAGATAGTTCAAGTGGAAAAGGCTATGTTTACATCTTTAAAGATGGCATCATACAACAAATATTAACTGATGCATCAGGTAGTGCAAGTGATTTGTTTGGGTCTAGTTTAGCAATTAGTAGAGATGCAAACTATTTGTATATTGGTGCTAGTGGTGCAAATAAAGTTTTCTGTTATCAATTGAATCTGAGAACAGCAGTTGATCCAGTTCTCCTGCCAGTTGAGCGATATAACCTAGTACTAGATGCTAATGTTAGCGTTGCAGTAAACGATACTATAACGTATCAAAGTCCAGGCACGACATCAACAGCAAGTGGTACAGTGGTGTTTGACAGCACCAGAGTTTTAACTAACACTAATGTTGTTATTATTACAGGAAATATTGCGGCATTTACTGACACAGATCTTATTGCAATTAACGGAGCCAATGTTGCAGCCAACATTGTGTCAGACACGCAGTCTGTGGCTACAGGCACATTCAGTAACGTATCTATACTCACAAGCGATCCGACAGAAGTTGTGGTATACTCACAACTACGTGCAGTAGAGTATGTACCAACCATTGAATACAGTGTAAGCGGCGAAACTATTACATTTGTAACACCACCAGCAACTAACGAAGTTATACAGGTATTCAAACGTGGTAGCTTCTACACAAACCTTACAACAATAACTGGAAACGCTAGTACAAACTTTGGATCAAGCCTTGCTACGAATTCGGACGGTAGTGTACTTACTGTTGGAAGCGACACAGCAGTTGTAGGGACACAGGGTAACGACGGGCTATTGTATGCGTACCATAGAACAATTACAGAGTTTACTACAGACGGCACATCGTCATCATTCACAGCCCCGGACGCTTTTGCTAACGACTATAGAGTATTATTGAATGGTGTGGAACTAGTAAAGGACAGTGATTATTATGTAATTGCGCCGAGTACTGTACAGTTTCCAGATGTCCAAACAGCAGGGCTTACTCTAACAGTTGAAACCAATAATTTTATACAAGATCAAATTATCCCCCCTAGTTTAACAGGAGTCAACGGACAAAGATTCGGAACTGATATTCAGTTATGCGGAACTGGCTGTAATCTATACGGAAGTGCTCCTTCCTACTTTGCAAATCAGTATAGTTCGGGAGCAGTCTATAGACTGGTAAACATAGGAAGAGTTTACGGTAACGTAACAGGTACAGTAAGCAATGCTATTGTTACCTCAGGTGATAGTATTGTTATTAATGATAGACCAGTAGAGTTTACAGGAACTACCATAACAGACGTAGCCAACGACATTAATGCAACAAGTATCCCGGGAGTTACTGCAAGTAACGCTCTAGTGTTTATCAGTAACGTAACATCGGGAGAAACAGAAAGCCATTATAGGCTACGAATTACAAGCAATGTACAAGTTGCTACAGAAAAACTTAACATTACCTCTGCAAGCACAGGTACCGGATTAACTGATCTTGGAATAGAGATCTACAAGCATACACAAGTTGTAACCCATCCTAATCAGATTGGAGAAAAGTTTGGTACTGCGATAGGCATCAGCCAAAGCGTTGGTAAGTTAGCAATATCTAGTGAAGGCGCAGATACCACAACCCCTACGACTTTTGATGTAGCTGAAACAGTAACAACATTTGATAGTTTATCTACTACGTTTGTTAAGATAGTTAAAGATTCAGGTGCAGTTTACATATATGATCTCATAGCTAACCCTTACGAGTCAGAAGACAACCCATCAATATTTGCGTTCAGCCAAAAACTAACTGCACCAGGCATTGAGACAGGTGATGATTATGGTGCTGACATTGATATTGTAAATGATATTATGGTAATCGGTGTTACTAATGATTCAGACATTACTGTAGGTGGCGGAAGTGTATACACATACTACAACAAAGGTAGTCAACCTGGATGGGAATTGCTTAGGTACAAAGAACCACGGGTAGCAATTGATGCAATTAATTCAGCGTTCATTTACAATAAAACATCACAAACAATAATAAATTATTTAGATATATTGGATCCTGTCAAAGGCAAGTTACTAGGTGTTGTTGACCAGGAACTAGATTATATTGAAGAATTCGATCCAGCTTCTTATAATACAACGACAACAAGTACTGTTATATCAAATGATTCATTTTACTGGACTACTCAACAAATTGGTAAGACATGGTGGGACACTAGCGTAGCTAACTTCATTGATTACGAGCAGAGTACACTGTTGTACAGAAGTATTAATTGGGGTAGTTTGTTCCCGGGAAGTACAGTAGTAATTTATGAATGGGTAGAGAGCGATGTTTTACCTAGTCAATATGTAGGTAATGGCGGAGATGGTGTGCCTAAGAACGCAGATGACTCTGCTTATACACAATCGACGTTTGTTGATTCTAGCACTGGCATAATCGTAAGCAAGTATTATTATTGGGTAAGTGGAAAGACTGGTGTTGATGCAGTAACTGCAAATCGTCAGATCAGCACTACTCTATTAGAACAATATATAAGAAGCCCAAAGGATCAAAATATTCCTTACATAGGATTAACTTCGCCCAGCAGTGTAAACTTGTACAATATAAATGACAAGACCACAGGCAGTGATGTTATTTTGCATTTGGACACTACGCTGATTGAGAATAACGATCAATTAATACACAACCAATTTGGATTAGTTCAGCAAGGCGCCACTACAAGTGCTATCCCTCAACGTGTAATAGACAAACTGCGAGATAGTTTACGGGGTGAAGACAGCACAGGCAGATTAGTGCCCGACGTTACACTTAAACCACAAGATAGGTTAGGTATACTTTCCAGACCTAGACAAGGACTGTTCTTGGGTAGATCAGCTGCCTTGGAAGTTTTTGTAAACGAAGCCAATAGGCTACTAGCACTAAACCCAGTATTGCTAATAACCACAGCAACAAGTTTGTATATACAACAACCTTTCCCTGCTAGTTATGACGCACAAGTAGCATCATATACAGATGTAGAATACCTCGACACTACAGATTTTGCCAATGGGTATAAAATTTTAATTCCGCAAGATAGTCGTTACGAAAACAGATGGACATTGCTTGAGTTTAATAGCACAACAAGAGAGTTTGATTTAATACGTAGCCAGAGTTTCAAGACAGACTTGTGGTGGACACCTTCGGATTGGTATGACAGTACTTACATTGTGGGTAATGTAATAGCGCACACTGTTAACATGTATGGCGACATTCAAAAATTAGTACTAGCAGACAACGACTACATAAAAATACTAGATGATGGCGCAGGAAACTGGTCCATATATAGATACGAAACTACAGGACAGCTTTCTTTAATTGCGGCAGAAAATGCCACAGTAACTTTAAGTAACTTACTGTACGACACCACAACAATCTTAGGCTTTGATAGTGCTGTGTTTGACTCAGTGGAATTTGATAAGCAAGCAGGCGGCGAAATAGGAAATATCTTTGATAGTTTGTACACCCAAATCTTTATTAACAGTTTGGCTACAGACTTTAATAAGTTATTCTTTGCAATAATAAATTATGTGTTTGAAGAACAGAAAAATCCAGACTGGATATTTAAAACCAGCTTCATTGATGTATTACATAATCTTAGATCACTTGAGCAATTACCAACCTACAGCAAAGATAATCAAGATTTTTATAAACAGTATATAGATGAAGTAAAGCCATACAGAACACAACTTAAAGAGTTTACTCCGATTTATACAAAGACTGATACTGCAACTGGTAATTGGACAGACTTTGACATCCCGGCACGTTGGTATGCAGAAGAAAATACATTCCGCTCACCAAACATCCAGGTTACATCTGACAGTACATATTTTACAACTAACTTGTACCAGCCATATGCAGACAACTATAAACTTAAAGTTGGTGAAATTATTGTAGGCAATATAGGACAAAATTACACCATTGCACCAAACGTTGAAATAACAGGAGGTGGCGGATCAGGAGCCAATGCAACTGCAACAATTAGTGCCGCTACTGGAACTGTAACTAGTATCACTGTTACAAAAGCAGGATCGGGATACACTACTACACCAAACGTGGTAATTAACGGCACGGGCGAAGGCGCGACAGCGTATGCAACGTTAAACAGTGAGTTTGATAGTCAAGGTGGATACAACACTGTTAGAAGCATAGACAGCACAATTAAATTTGATAGAATAACTTATACCAGTAATGTAGCACAATGGGCCGCAAACGTTGCATACGAAGATACTATTGTAGTAAATGGTAATTTTGCAAACAGTTATGATTTGAACAGAATAGAACTCGACGGCAATGCAAATGTTGCACCACAAGATACTAATATTACAGATGTATTTTTCAAACCTGACGGTACTAAAATGTATATCGCAGGTGACACATCAGACAGTGTTTATGAGTATACACTAGGTACACCATGGGAAGTTACAACAGCAAGCAACGTTGCTGTGGCTAATGTAAACGTTCAAGACACTAGTGTGCAAGGTTTGTTCTTTAGAGAAGACGGAGCTCGCATGTACATTGTTGGGGATACAAGTAACAGTGTTTACGAGTACAGACTTGCTACTCCTTGGTTTGTCAATACCGCCGCTAACATCAGTGTTGTGAGCATTAACAGCCAAGAAACAAGTGCAACCAGTGTTGAATTCAGTACAGACGGCACAAGAATGTACGTGTTAGGGACAGCAAATGACACAGTGTTTGAATATGAACTTAGCATCCCGTGGTTAGCAAGCAGTGCAACATACAGCACACGAAGCAAGAGCGTAGCCAGTGAAGAGAATACTCCAACAGGTATGCGCTTGAGAGAAGATGGTAAAGAACTGTTTGTAACTGGACAGCAGTACAACAAGATATGGAGTTATACACTTTCGACTGCATGGGATATCTCAACTGCTACACTTAATAATTCAGCAGACTTGGATGCAACTAATCCAACTGGCTTATACATGAGACACGACGGTACACGCTTGTTTGTGGCAGATGACGTAGGTAACTTTGTACAACAGTATGATTTCAACAGTAACGGAATTACACAAATAGACGGCAACTTGTATATCACAAGTGGCAACATTATATTCTACAACAACACAGCATACTTGGCTACAAACGCAAATGTAAGTTCGCAGACAGTGTTTGACTTTACACGCTTTACAGAAATTAATAGCGGTAATGTATTGCTTAGTGCCGCAGATAGAATAACCAGTTACTATGTTCCAAGTTTTGGAAGACCAGGCAAAGACATCAATCAATTGATGTTTGGTACAAGTTATCCTGGTAATAAAATAAGTGGAGAGACGTTTACATCTAACAGCTTTACCTTAACGAGCAATGTAATTGGATTCAATTATACAGGTCATAAGATTACTAGTGCAAACACACAACAGGTAGACTTCGTTGACCGTGGCTTCAATCTAAATGATCCTGTTAAAATTGAGGGCATGTACGAAACCTTCAATTTTGAGAACAATGCAACGTTCAGAGTAGTAAGCGTGTCACGTGATGAAATGATGCTAAGTGGGCAACCAATCGAAAGTATTGTGACGTTGTCGCTGGGTCAAAGTATCAGCGCAAACGAAGGTGACTACATTACTCAATCTAATTCAACTGCAAATGCAAGAGTATTGAACAACTATACTAGTGTAAAAGAAATTGCAGTTATTCAAGAAAAGCAAGGTTTCTTAGAACTTGATGCTAATGTTGTTAGCGTAAATGGTGTTGCAACTACTGCTAATGTTATGGATGTATTGGGTTCTGGTACTGCTAATGTTAAGATCAGTAACTTGTACATTGACGACTTACTTGACAGCAACATTGCAAGTTTTTACACAGACACTGCACTAGGAACTAGACCGGAGGACATTAACATTGCTGGTGGTTTCTACTTAGATGCTTACAATAGTCATGCACCAGAAGAACTAGTTCCGGGTAGAATGTTTGACACACTTGAAATGCGTGTGTTTACTAATACAGCGTCAAACACTGCAAGTTATGGCTTTAGAGTGTTTGAGCCAATGGACCGTGACAGAAGTTACTACCGAATAAGTGCAAACAGCACAGCAACACTTACTGCTAATTTGGCTCTTGACGATGTTAACATATTTGTTAACAACGCTGCCTTGCTACCAGATCCAGGCACCGGAGTTGGTGGTTCACCAGGTGAGGTATTCATCAACGGTGAATTGATTTACTACTACCAGAAGTATGATGATACTAAAATACTCAGTGCTGATGTTTGGACAGCCAACACCGAGTTTGCAACAGATAGTTTGATTACATACAGCAGTAATGTTTTCTTGGTATTAGGAAATGTGTTTGCTAATGCTAACGCATACATCAACACGTCAAACGTTAAGCAGGTATTTGCCAACACAATTTCACAGTTGCGCAGAGGAGTTGATGGAACAGGCGCAAACATACATCTTGCTAACGCCCGGGTAGTTGATAGCTCATTGGCACAGCAGTTACCAAACATAGCACTAGCAACAACCAACTCACTAACGGGTGAAAAGAAAGTAGCCGCAAATGTTACATACCGTCTGTCGTTAAACAACACAATCAGTGCTAACATTGGTGATTACATAACGCAGACTGGTCCTACAGCAAATGTTAGAGTACTTGAAACTATAGCAAACGCCAATGTGGTTGCTGTAGACTTTGTTGATGGCAACCTAAGAATTGCTAATGCTAATGTTAGTATCAATGGCACCACAACAACAGCTAATGTTACCGCACTTAACATACTAGGTGAAGTACTTAGTACTGGTAATGTTAGTGTAACAGGCAAAACAATTAGACAGGACTACTTATGGAAGGCATACGGAACTGGTGATACACTGGATTCTAGTACCACTGAGTGGGCTGAATACATCAAAGCAGAGAGGAGTTATACTCCATGATTAAACCCCAGATAAATACTCTAGACACGGAAGAAAATAATATGCAAACCTTACCTGAAAATTCAGAACTTGAATCAAAACCAGACGAGCACGGTGGTTTACACGTTCAAGGACACATTAAGATTTTTGACCCAGAATCTGGGGAAATCTTTATTAACAAGCGAAATGCTATTCACTATGAAAACATCAGTGAAGCAATCGCATACAACCTTGCAAACAAACAACAAGGTTACATTTACGAAATGCATTTTGGTAACGGAGGTACTAGTGTTGATCCAACAGGGGTTATTAACTATTTGCCTAGCAATACCAATACCAGCAACAGTAATTTGTACAATCCAACTTTTGCTAAGATCGTAGACAACACCAGTACACTTAACACTGATCCTACACGCAACAAGATGGAAATTAGACACACACCAGGCAAGGTATTTACAGACATAGTAGTAAGTTGCTTGCTTGATTATGGCGAACCAACAGGACAAAGCGCATTTGACAACTCAACCACCCTTGATGACACATACACATTTGATGAGCTTGGACTTAAAGCACGAAGCACAGATGGTACAAGTGGTTTAGCAACAACAGGAAAGTTGTTAACACATGTAGTATTTCACCCTGTACAAAAGTCACTGAATAGATTGATTCAGATTGATTATACAGTTAGAATACAAACACTGACCAACTTGACAAGTCAGGGGTAATAAGTAATGGCATATAATGTAAACAAAACAGATGGAACAACAATAGTAGTACTTGATGGTACTAAGGATACCACCAGTACTAGTATTACACTTTTTGGACGTCTAGTTCAAAACTACGGTGATGCTACTAACGAAAATTTTGTACACATACTGGAAAACTTTGCATTAAGTACCAGTCCACCTAATCCTATTACAGGACAACTGTGGTTCGACACTAGTACCAATAATCTAAACAGTTATAATGGTACGAACTGGTTTAAAGTAGGCTCAAACATTTCAGGTAATGTAGACATAGCCGGTAACTTAACTGTTGGTGGTGGTGGCAACGTAGAAATAAAAGAAGTTAATGGACTTGTAAACGTAACAAATACAAACAATAATGGCAATATTGCAGTATTTGCTAATGTTGCGGGCACAAGCACTAATGTTTTAAACATCCAAGGCAACACAGGACTAGCAACAGTATTTGCTAATGCTACGAGCAACATGGGTATTACTACTAAGATATATGTAGACAGCGTTGATGCGCAAAATAGATATGATGCCAGCGTAGCAATGACTGCTAATGTAGCAACCATAAATGCCAATCTTGCAGTTAGAACTGACGCAGAGTCAGCACTAAGAGCAAACGTAACAGCGGCTAATGTTAAAATAGACACGACACAAGCCAATATAGGTTCATATCAAGCGTTCTCGAACACACGAGCACAAACTACAAGTGCAAACTTAGGTACAGTAGTAGGAACAACTATTCCTGGTATAAATGCCAATGTTGGTGCATTCCAAACTTATGCAAACACCAGTATTACAACAATTAACAACAATATTACTGGTGCAAACGCCAGTATCAGTACACTGTCTAGTAGACTCGACAGTGTAAATCTTGCACAAACAGCGGCATTAACCGCAAACGTCAATTTAAAAGCTGATCTTGCAGGACCAACATTTACAGGTACTCCTGTTGCCCCGACCCCAACATTCGGTGCCAATACTACACAAGTTGCTACAGCACAATATGTAATGACACGTGGTGTATTTTGGGACGGTAGTAGAAAGTTTGTAAGCACAGCAGATCCAACTGTAAGTGACGGCGCCGACGGAGACCTTTGGTTTAAGTATACCTCATGAGCACCAGATTAACTGTTAAAGAATTTGTAGTTGATCCTTTTCCAGAAGGCCGTACTAATCTGGTATTAAGAAGTGATGCTTCTTGGCCTACATTTTTAAACGATAATGCAGTATGGCGTAACTACAGTAACACCACAGTAACATATACAATTTCAAGATTCTACACACCAAATACATCCGGGACACACACATTACAAGCATCATGCGATGACAATTTTTCGTGGTCAATTACTGGCGGGACTTTTACTGGTGAACAAGTTCTAGCAGGTAGCAATCCACAGAGTACATCGTCAGGCACTGTAACATTTGTTGCAGGCACGCAGTATTTGCTTAGTTGGCAAGTAACTAATATCAGTGGAGCGGCAGGACTTGCCGCAACAGTGACAGCACCTGCAGGCGGAAATAATTTTAACCTTAAAGATAACTTAACTGTTACAGCGATCCCTAGTGGAAGATATCAGGCCGTCCTTCCGTATGCGGCAACTATCACAGCCCATATATGGGGTGGTGGTGGCGGTGGTGGTGGTAACGATGCTTTTACTAGCGGAGGAGTAGGGTCGTCAGGACTGTACAATACAATAACCTTTACAACAACATCAGGTGATACACTAGAAGTAGTAGTTGGCGAAGGCGGTAAAGGCGGTCCTGGTAATAGGAGAAACGGCCCACTAGGTGGCAATGGTGGCGATGCTAGAACAAATATAGCCAGTAATTCTACACTATCACTCAACGGTGGCACAGGTGGAAGAGCTGGTCTCGGTGGAGCGTCAGGTGCCGGCGGTGGTGGCGGTGGTGCTTCGGTTGTGCTTCTCAATAATACCCCTATTTTAATAGCCGGAGGCGGAGGCGGAGGTGGCGGCGCCGGGGTATTTCCAGCAACCGACCCTAATGCATCAATTGGTAACAATGTTATAGGTGCAACACCATCAGACTATAGGGGAATGAACGGCCAAGATAAAGGACAAACCGATGGTGGTGGCGGTGGCGCAGGTGGTGGTGGATACCCTGGTGGCACAGGCGGCCAAATAAACCGTATAACAAATACTACTACTCAGCGCGGAGGGGAAGTATCAATTACAGGATCCATCCCAGATATTCCAGCCAACCCTGGTAAAACAGGAGGCAACTTACCGGCCAACAGTGCATCAACCGGTGTTGGTACATTGTATTACAAATCAGGATTCGCAGGCGGCGGCGCTCGCGGTGGCGGCAACGGACAAAATGGACTTATAGTTTTAGAAATAGCACCAGTTGGCTTGTTCTCTACTAAAGTAAGCGGCAATTGGAAGCAGGTTACAGACGCTTTTGTTAAAGTAAGTGGTGCATGGAAAAGCATTAACGACGTGCAAGTAAAGGTCGACGGCACATGGAGAAAAGTAGAAGATGCTGGCCAAACGCAAGGCGCATTGGCAGCAGTAAGCGGTGAATATGGCACTGTTGTGAGAGCGTACAGTTCTTAGCACCACAGTTTTAAATACGCATAAATAATAAAGTTGAGGAAAACTTAAAATGGCATACAATATTACACAAACCAACGGTACAGAGCTGATATCAGGAGGCTTAGCCGATGGAACTATCGACACTACAACTACAAGTTTAACACTTGTTGGTAAAAACTACCCAGGATATGGCACGTTCTTAAATCAGAATGTTGTACGTATAGTAGAAAACTTTGCTAACGGATCCGCACCGACTGGCCCATTGCCAGGACAACTATGGTGGGACACCGGAACTAAGTACTTGCAACTTAACACAGCAACTACAAAAGGTACCGCAAGTCAAGCATTTAAACCACTAGCAACAATGTCTAGCGGTGCAAGCGCACCAAATAATCCAGTAGTTGGCGAACAGTGGTGGGATACTAGTACTCTTCAACTAAAAGTTTATAACGGAACCAGCTTTACTACAGTAGGTCCAGTTGCAACAAGCTCAACAGGTAACTCGGGTGCTATACCAGATACTATTGTTGCAGTAAGCCCTAGTGCAACTTATGTTGTTGTAAAAATTTATGTCGATAACACACTAGTTGCTATTTGGAGTAAAGAATCAAACTTTACAACAGCAGTTGCAGGTTTTGCAACTATTAAGCCTGGATTGAACTTATCAACAGCAATTGCAAACAATGCATTCCAAGGCAACGCAAGCTCGACTTTGGGTATATTTAGAACAGGCGATAGTTCAGCTACTAGTGTTGATAACATTATACTAAACGGTGGTGTTGGAGCACAAACAATTAATGGTGCAGTATCATTAACAAACGATTCCGGCCTAACAGTTGGCGCAGGAAGCGACGGACAAATTTTAATTACATCTGATCAATTGCATGTCAAAGGACTTACAAACAATAAAGATGTAATATTCAGTTTAAACAAAGGAAGTGTTGATACTAACTTCCTTAAAGGTAATGCAACATCAGGACTTGCAGAAGTTTATGCAAATCCAACAGCAAGCTCAAGCGGTTTCTCAGTAGCAACCAAAAACTATGTTGACACAAGATTAGGTGGCGGCGTCGGAACAACTACATTTACAGCAAATGTAAACCCGTCTGCAAATGTTACATATACTTTAGGTAACATAACTAACCGTTGGAGTAATGTAATTAGCCAAACCAGCTTTACAGGCAACCTGTTTAGTGCTAATGTAGCCACTACAAGAGCTAATGTTGCTGATCTTTATATTGGTAATTCGGTATTTCCAACTTCAGGTAACACTGTTAATTTGGGAAGCAACGGTATGCGATTTAACACTATTTTTGGTGTTTCGCTACAAGCACAATATGCTGACTTGGCAGAGCGTTTTGCTAGTGACTCAGCATACCCAGCAGGTACAGTTGTAGCATTGGGCGGAGTAGAAGAAATTACAGCGGCATCAGATGCATTAAGTGAAGACGTATTTGGTGTTATCAGTACAAAGGCAGCATACTTAATGAACAGCAGTGCTGGTAGTGATGACACACATCCACCAGTTGCAGTAAACGGGCGTGTACCAGTTCGAGTAATTGGCCCAGTCAAGAAAGGTCAACGATTAGTTGCCGCAGGAAACGGATTAGCTCGTGCAGGAACAAAGAGTGAAGTTACTGCATTTAATGTAATTGGAAGATCATTAGAAAATAAATTAGATGATGGTGTAGGAGTAGTCGAAGCCATCGTGAAACTAAATAGTTAAAAACACAAGGAACAAGGATTAACGAATGGCATACGAATCAGGTGGATTAATAGAAGCAACCGATTACAATAATTTACTTAATGGCACTAATAAATTTAACACAGTATGGTCCTCTGGAACCGGTGATGCCGGGTACGGTCAAACAGCAGTTACTACTAAAAGTGCTGGCGATACAGTTAGTGCAACAGAGTGGGCTTCACTAGTTAACAAAGTAAACATTGTTAGTAATCACCAAATTGGCAGTAGCACAGGTGATGTTGTACCAGTCGCAGGCGACGTGGTAACGTTTTTGTCAAGTGTGGAAAGCAGTATTAATACTTTTTTCACAAATCGTACAAATTTTAATGCACAAGGCTCAACTACAACAGACGGCGGTACTTCACATAATATAGTTGATGCTGACGGTACTTTTACATTTACAGCTACACGCACAGCAACCTTTGCCAGTGCAGATCAAGCACGTTACTTCTTCAACGCAGGTGGCGAACTTAACCTAGTTTTAACAGCAGGTGCGAACACAGGTGGCACAGGAAGTGGCGCACAAGCACTGAGTATGGTAACAGCACTTGGTGGTATTGCTGACTTTCGAGCAAACGACAACAACGGACGTACAGGCACAACCGAAACAGAAACCACAAACAATCTAACCATTGGTTACTATGATTTGACAACCAGTGACCAAGTAATTTCAAGAATTGACGAGTCAGGTGCGGCATACACTCCGTACACAGCAGACTTCTGTCAGGTTGCTGTTAAGTCCAATGGTGTACAAGGTGCAAATGGCGACAAAGGCACAGTTATTACTTTTACAATAACAGTTACTGGCGGTTCAGTTAGTAGTGGCGGTTTTAATGACAACGTCGACGTAGTCTTCACATCAAAACTAAACTTTACTGACCCAGAAACAGCTTCAGGGTTGGTTGACACTTGGGGTGCAGTAACTATTGGTTAATAGTTAATTGTAGTTGACAACAGAATGGATAGGCAGTATAATATGCTTATCCATTTTTCTTATATAATACCATGACAGAATTAGACAACATAGTTGCAGAAATTAAGCAGGCCACGGACTACCAAGCCAACAGACGCACACTAAGAGAACACATTCAAACAGAGTTGCACATGACATATGGTAATGGGTTGTTTAAGATTACACCTGAACTGATATCATTTGTAGCAACGTGGAACAGTGATGAAATGTACATAGAAGACACATACGAGAATCCAATCAAAGTAGATAGAACAGAATTCTTAGAATTAGCTCAACAACGATATCAAGCGGTAATGAATGACTGGCATCAACAATATAATGAACTCAGACGACTCCGCAGAGTCTAAAGGTGTAGTATTTTTTGCTCATAACACTGTTGATGTTGACTATGTTCGCATCGCAGATCTTTCTGCACGGTTAGTGGAACAACATCTCAACTTGCCTATCACGCTAGTAACTGACACAGAGTCACAGCCCGAGTATGATTATGACAATGTTGTGCGTGTCAATTACACAGGCAACAACTTTAGAAACGATCATATATCTAAAGAAGTAAAGCAGTGGAAGAATCATGGTCGTTATACTGCATACGAACATAGTCCATACGATAACACACTGCTGATAGACACAGACTACTTGGTGTTAGACGATGGTTTATTAAAGTTAATGGAACTGGATTACGATTATCGTGTTATGGAAAACAGCAACAGCAGTGCTGAAACCATGCCGGCACGTATGGGGCAGGTAAGTTTGCCTTACTTGTGGGCCACTGTGGTAATGTTCAGAAAATGTCCACGTAGTAAAATGTTTTTTGATCTTGTAGGACGTATACAGCGTAACTGGGCTTATTACAGAAATTTGTTTATGGTAGATGGCACAAGCTATCGCAATGATTACTCGTTTGCAATGGCCAATATAATACTAAATGGCTATTGTTCTACATCTAAAAACATTATTCCTTGGAAAATGTTTACTGTGGTGCAAGAAGTTGTGCGCATGGACACAAACTTAAAAGATAAGATTATTGTGCGACTCAAAGATTTAGCAATCACCATACCAAGGCACAATGTACATATTATGGACAAGAACTTTTTAGTCAGTGATGCGTTTGGAGAGTTCATTGAGGAAATACTTGATGTTTGATCACAAAGAACAGCAAGGGTTCATGACACTAGCAATTGGTGCAGACTATTTGGAAATGGCTTACTTGCAAGCATTAAGTATAAAGTTAGTAATGCCCGACGCACGATACTGTGTGGCAGTTGATTCAGACACGCAAGACTTGATTACAGACAAGCAGAGCCAGGTGTTTGACTACGTTAGAACTGTGCCAGACACAGACTGGCCCATGGAACGTGAACCAGACCTGTTCTCAAGTTCGCCTTTTAAAGAAACAATCAAAGTAGAAGCAGATTTATTGTTCACACGCAATGTGGATCACTGGTGGGACGCACTTAGACTGAAACCTGTTGTGCTTGCAACACACTGCAGGAATCTGCAGGATCAATTGGTTGTTGACACTGGATATAGAAAGTTCTGGGTTGACAACAACCTGCCAAACATCTATAATGGTATGATGTATTTTAGATTTACACGTGAAGCAACTGAATTTTTTCAACTTGCTCGCACTTTGTATAAACACTATAATCATATTAGAGATAACGTGTTGATAAACTGCAGGGAAGAACGTCCTAGCACTGATGTTATATACGCACTTGCCGCTAAGATGTATGGCGTTGAAAATTGCACAATGCCCAGTTTAAATTACTTTAACTTTGTACACATGAAACCACACATACAAGGATGGACAGGATCAAGTAAATGGACAGACACGGTTATGTGTGAAACAGATCCACCTATACTAAGGATCAACAACATCAATCAACTTAACCCTGTACACTATCATGTAAAAGAATGGTGTACACAAGAACTTATTGAACAGTATGAACGAGCTTGAAAAGTTTTTAGCAGAAGTTAATACACTGGTTGATACTCCTAAAGAAATAGTAAAGGAGTACAGAGTATATCACGATAATAACGGTGAAATTGTAGGACAGTCAATGACAGATCCGCATCTTCAAGGAGATTATATTGTTGTTGAGCCAATTCAATACGAAAACATACACAAGTATGCACGAGTAAAAGACGGTGAGCTAAAAATAAAAGTATTCAACCCAGGATACAAACGTCAACTAGTACAAGGCGAAGGTGATTTCCAAGTAGTAAAGAATCACGCAGGTTTACTGTTAGAACAAGACGAAAATCACAACAACACAGAATATTATGGATACACAGATTATTGACATAGCAGACTTGGATTGCATCTATCTAAGTTATGACGAACCAAAGAAGGAAGAGTTCTGGATACAAATACAGAACATGGTACCTTGGGCGGATCGTGTTGACGGAGTAGAAGGGTCTGATGCCGCACACAAAGCCGCCGCCGCTCTAAGTAATACAGAATGGTTTGTGTTGATTGACGGAGACAACTTGCCAGACCCAGAGTTCTTTAATCTACAGTTGGAAATAGAACCAGCGTTCGAAGGTGGCGCATTCCGTTGGAAAGCTAAGAACACGATCAATGGACTGCGTTACGGCAACGGTGGACTAAGTGTTTGGTCACGTACTTTTGTGAACAACATGCAAACACACGAAGCCAGTGATGGCAGTGACGACACAGCAGTGGAGTTTTGTTTTGATCCTAAGTACATAGCAATGCACAACTGTTACAGTACAACATACCCAAACGGAACACCCAAACAAGCATGGCGAGCAGGATTTAGAGAAGGTGTAAAGATGTGTTTGGATCGTGGTGCAAAGCCAACACTAACGGAGTTTGAAAAAGCAGTAAATAATCGCAACTATGATCATTTGTGTATATGGCAAAGTGTAGGCATGGATGTTGAGAATGGGGTGTGGGCAATATATGGCGCACGACTTGGCACTTACATGACCATGTTGGAAGACTGGCCCTACAAACGTGTGCAAGACTTTGTAGAACTGGAAAAGTTATGGGAGTCAGTCAAAGACAACGACCCAGTAGAGCATAATGCCACATTAGAAACAGCACTTACTAAACGACTAGGATTGCCTATTGTTACACTAGATGCACAGCAGAGCAAGTTTTTTAAACATCATTATGGTGCTACACTACGCAACGCTGAGGTAATGACCACAGAGATAAGTGTTATTAGAAAACAGGAAGGCTGGTAATGGCTAAATCAGTCTTTATGAACAACGCAGAACAGATGCGTGACAAACTTGGAAACGGAATGTGCCTTGCCAAATGGCAACAGGTAAGCCTACACTTGCCCACAGGACTAAACAACAGTTGCTATCATCCTCCATTGCACGAAATAGATGCCACGGAGTTGGAAACTAATCCCGGCGCACTGCACAACACCAAGCACAAAAAACAACAACGCAAGATAATGATCAAGCAGGAACGTCCAGACGAGTGCAGTTACTGTTGGACACAAGAGGATATGGGCAATCTGAGCGATAGACATTATCGTTCAGGTGAGCCTTGGGCCGCAGAACACTTTGACCGTATAATGGAGAGTACAGGCGATGAGGATGAAATACCAAGTTATGTTGAAGTCAATTTTAACAACGCTTGTAATCTTAAGTGTAGTTATTGTAGTCCTCAGTTTAGTAGTAGTTGGGCTGATGAGATAAAACGCTTTGGTGCATACCCAACCAGCAAGCCACACAACGCTCCAGAACACTTCGAAGGTAGGCGCAGACCTATTCCTGCTAGAGAAGAGAATCCATACGTGGAAGCATTTTGGAAATGGTGGCCCGAGCTGTACCCTAAACTAAAACATTTTAGAATGACCGGTGGCGAACCACTTATGGATCGCAACACATTTAAAGTGTTTGATTATGTGTTGGCATTTCCTAAACCTGATCTACACATAGATGTTACCAGCAACTTTAGTGTTGATGAAAAGTTGTGGAGTCAGTACTTGGATTATGTACAGCGATTGTGCAAAACTAATATAGAACATTTTATGCAGTATGTTAGTATTGATTCGGGTATATCCGAGCATGCACATTACATTAGGCATGGTGCAGACTACTGGAAGATAATGGGACGCTGTGAAAGTTTCCTTGCGTATATTCCTAATCGCAACAGCCTAACCTTTATCATAACAATGAACAATTTGAACATACTTGGCCTGCAGGACTTGTTGCAAAGTATACTAAGACTTAGAGCAATAGCAAGTCACACATATCAGCGTGTTTGGTTTGATACACCCATATTGCGCCAACCAACTTGGCAAAGTTTACAGATACTTCCGCCTGTGTATGCAGATAGACTAGCGGGCATAATAGAATGGATGGAACTGCACAAAGAAACTGAAGAGAACATGTATGTTGGATTCAAAGATTATGAAATTGCACGTATGCGTAGAGTATTAGATTGGATGCGTGAAGGTAGCAAATTAACACCAGAGTATGTTAAACTACAACGTGCAGACTTTTATAGATTTTTTAACGAGCAAGACCTACGTAGAGACACTAACTTTTTAGCAACATTCCCACAAATGAAAGAGTTTTGGGAAGAATGCAGGTACCACGCACACAATGGATAAAATATTTCCTATAAAAACAGAAACTGCTTGCCGTCTTAAATGGGGATGGAGTACTATATATCTCAGCATAGGCGAAACAGCAAGTTGTCATCGTTGCCAGAAACATGAATTTGATTTAGATACGTTTGATTTTCATAACACAGAAGAGAAAGTTAAATCAAGGGAAATGATGCTAGAAGGCAAGTGGCCTGGGAAGGGATGCGAATATTGCAAAGATATAGAACAGGCTGGAGGCGAAAGCGATAGAACAACAAATCTAGCAATGCCTGGAGTACCAACACCACCTGAGCTTAAGGACAATCCGATAGCAACTAGTGTTACACCCACAGTGTTAGAAGTTTATTTCAGTAACTTGTGTAACCAAAAATGTCTATATTGTTCGGAACTTTTCAGCTCTATGTGGGCGGAAGAAAACTTTAAGCATAATGGTCAATACACAAATCAAGAGTGGAGTTATTCAAAAAATGGTGTAATTTTTAAGAATGCAGATAACTTCAACGACAACAAGCAAAAGGTGTACGATTGGTTAAAGACCAAAGGGCACAATTTAAGTCAATTTAACTTTTTAGGTGGGGAACCTTTATTTCAAAAAGAATTTATAGAATGTTTGGATATATTTGATCAATATCCCAGTCCGAAACTTACACTACAAATTTTTACTAATTTAAATGTTAAAAAAGATAGATTAGTTGAAATTATAAGTAAAGTAGAGAAATTGATAGCGAAGAGAAAAATAGGTGGGTTTCAAGTTACAGCAAGTTTGGACAATTGGGGACCAGAAGCTGAGTATGTTAGATTTCCGTTAGATTTAAAACAATGGGAAGACAACTTTCTGTTTATGTTGTCTAAGAAGTATATTAATTTAGTCATCAACTCAACACTTACTCCATTGACTATAAAAACTTATCCTGCATTACTTGAAAAAGTTAAAGAATGGTCTAAGATTAGAAAAGTCTATCTATACCAAAATAGTGTTAACTGGCCCGACAATCAAAAAATAGATATATTCGGAAACATATTCGAAGAAGACTTTCAAAAAGCATTAGCATTAAAGCCGGTTACTACACAAGAAGAACAGCTTAGTAGAGATTATCTAGATGGTATAAGACAACAAAGTAATAGTAAGGAACCCAACGTTAAGGAAATAACAAGTTTATTTCACTTTTTAAATAATATTGATTTGAGAAGAAACATAAACTGGAGAAAAACTTTTCCGTGGTTAATTGAAGAGTTTGGAAAGTACGATCTTAGATGAGTAGTTGGATAGATTTCTACAACACCATTAAAGCAGATGAATGGCCCGATTGTCAAAATGAGGATGACTTTGATTTGTTACCTGAGGAGATCAAATCTGAATGCATTAACAACTATAATTATGTACCGGGATCTTTTAATTTGAAATCGCAGATTTCAAACCTGTTAGAAACAAACAAATCGTTTTGTGTATTACCTTTTGTTCATTTATTTGTAAACGAGACCAATGATATAGCCTATTGTTGTCATGCGAAGTTCTTAAAAAAACATACTCCTAATTTTGACTTCATCGAAGATGATGATTATAATGATGTAAGAACAAAAATGAAGCAAGGGACAAAAGTTCCAAAGTTTTGTAATGCCTGCTACGAAGTCGAAAAGCACAATGGTGAAAGTTATCGAATGTTGGCTACTAAAGAATGGCTTACAAAATTGCAAACCAGTGATGTAGACAAAATAGATTCTAAGCTGGTGTATTATGATGTGCGTAATGATAGTCTTTGTAATCTAAATTGTAGAATGTGTGACCCTAAGTCAAGCACACAGTTACAAAAAGAATATAAAGAAATAGGTATACCGTTCAATATTAATTATAATAAATCTAAATTAAACGAAATTGTTAATTA
>OJCR01000247.1_pt1 | contig 27363 bp, 21 predicted proteins | sample 1591611 | NCBI WGS metagenome assembly OJCR01 (sample SAMN05416815, study PRJEB24817) | seawater metagenome | isolation source: Sea water | place: Canada:Atlantic | collected 2013-07
TGCCGCCAGCGTTCAATCTGAGCCATGATCAAACTCTTCAATTAAATATATCGAAATATGAATCGTCGTTGTGACACTCTTAACGAGTGCCCACACAGATTGTCTTGTCTAAATTGTTAAAGAACATCGTGCAGAATCATGACGCTTTTTGTCGTGACTTCTGCGCAAGGAGGACCAACATTACTTTCAGTTGATTCGTTTTCCTTGCTGTTGGACAACCTTGGTCGTCGCAATTCACTAGAAGCCGTTGCTTCTTAGTGGCTCACCCTGTTCGAGTGAGGTGCGCATTATACGCTGGAAGTTTTCGTTGTCAACACTTTTTGAAAATTTATTTTCTGAAGCGTTTCTTCTAAACTCCCGTCTTTACTGGCCTATAAAGGTAGTAGAGACTTACTTCAGGAGGGTTGCTGTTTTGCTTTTCCCCCGAAGCGGATGCGCATTTTAGGGAAATGAGCGCTCACGTCAACACTTATTTTAAAAAAGATGAAAAAAGTGAACTAACCGTCTATTTTTCATTCAAATGTGATAATTAGTAGACAATATGGACTAATTACTAATAGGATGGATGTTCAGATCCTATAAAGTAGTCGTTCTTAAAGTAGTATTTGATCCTGCCGTTATTATATTGAAACTTGATGTTGAAGGTTGCGTAAAGGAATACGTATGAGAATGTATATAAGCGTAAACGGCCTACGCTTTGTATTCTTCATAAATGTATTAATACTGGTTGTGTCAAAAATTGACTACGCAATAATTATAAAGGTGGGTTTATGTTACGAACTCTTTCATTGCTTTCAGCGGCAATGCTAGCCTCACAGGTTAGTCATGTGGCAATGGCGCAAGACGCTTCTGCAAACGAAGTCGCTCAGCCAACCACTTCAGTAAGCATAGAATCATCCGCTGAAGCATCTAATCGCTTTCAAACAGCCTTTTTGCGACGCCAGGTCGATCAAACCATGTCTGTAGGACGTGCCATTAGCTCTATCGCCGGCCATTATCCGCAAGAAATTGTCTCTATTGTTGATATCGCATTAGACACGTATCCAGATAAGTATCGAGAAATCATCTTTGCTGCAATATCAGCGCAACCTTCTTCTACCGAGGAAATTGTTCAGCTTGCAATAGAAAAAGAAGTCAGCAGCTGCCCCAACATTGTTCAGCTAGCTATTAAAGCAGAACCAACCTATGTCGATTTCGTTGTTCATGCAGCAGCGGTTTCAACCCCTGAAGAATTAGATGAGATAGTACGTGTTGCTGTTCTTACTCAACCTGATGCAGCAGACAGTATTGTTCAAACACTCTCGCAGGAGCACCCGAACAAAATTGTTGAGATTATGACAAGCGCGCTTAATGCCGTTCCCTTCGTTGGAGAGTACGTGGTAGATGCATTATTAGCGGTCTTCCCTAACGAAGCGCAAACGGTAGTGGAAACAGCCGTAAGAGAATCATCTCATCAACGTGAACAGGTAATACGTATATTAAGCACCGCACAACATGCGGGTGTTTCTCAAGATAAGTTAAAAGAATACGCGATGTCGGCAGGTTTATCAGAAGAAGACTTTAATAGTGCGGTTAGTAATTAGCCTTTATATCGCTTTATCCATATAAACAAACGGCGTACTGATAGTTCAATACGCCGTTTTTCTTTTTCGGCTTGTGTTGGTCTTGCAAACAACCGGTATTTATCACGTAAAACCCTGTTCGCTTTCTCTCGCTTTTATCTCTCGTTATTCTTTGTAGCTGTAATCTCTAGGCACTTGGCCGTTAACGCCTACTTATTAAATGAATAAAGCATAGCGGCTTCTTTATATAGCATCAGTTCTGCTTTTAACAAATCTACCCTGGCTTTGATCTCTTTCACCTTAGCTTTAATTTCGTTTTGAGCACGGGTATTTAAAACAAACATATCACTGTCGCCAGCATCGAAGCGCGTCTTCTCTACCTTAGATAAGGTTTTGGCTAATGCAGCGTTTTCGCTTTGCAGCGATACAATGTCTTTTGCCTGCCCCCAATACACCAGCGCTTGTTCAAAGCGTTGCGCTATTGCTTGCTCGGTAGACGTGAGTTTGTGCGCCAGCTCTCGTTGCTTTGACTGTAGCTGTGCACGTTCCGCTTTGGCCTTTCTGTTACCCAAGGGGTAAGAAAAAGACAACCCAACTTTTGTTTCTGTACCTTCAAGGGTTTGTGAACCCGCCCCCACATCTCTGGCGATAGAGGCGGTAAGGTCAAGTTTAGGTAACAACGCGTTGTCAGCAAGCGCCACTTTATTTTCTACCACCTGCTGCTCTAACTTCATAACATCCAGTTCGGGATGCTCGCGCAGCGCATTGCGCAGTGTGACAAGTTGACCGTTGCCCACCCAATATGGCCAGTTAATGTCTTTTGGTGGTTTATCGCTTTTGACCGCTTGCATGTCACCGCTTGGCGAACGCCAATAGTAAGACAGCATTTGCGCATGCATATCCCGCTTTTGTTTTAGTTCAGCCAAGGTTAAACGCTGCTGTAGCAAGTTTGCTTTGAACTCGGTTAGCACGATACTGGCTAAATCGCCTTTTTCTACCCGTGTAACCAAGGCTTTTTCACGTTCAGAAGCGGTATTAAGCAATTCGGTTACCGCGTCTATTTGCAGGGCACTTTCATACCACGCGATATACTCACTTACCCCTTTATATACAAAGTCATTAATTAGGCTGCTTGCTAATGCTTGCCATTGGGATGACGCTAGCCCCGCATTTCTTAGCGCGGTTCGGCGTTTGTCTATTTCGCGGTTTTGAAGCAATGACATGGCAATGCCAACACTTGCTTCTCCGCCAGATAGCGTATCGTAATATCCTTCGTAGCTAGGAAAATCACCACCTGCGATGCGGTACTCACCAAAAACCGAGGCATTGTAATCCTCTATGGGGTTAGTAAAGCGCTGGGTTAAATTGGTTCCATCGTAATAACCTGATACACGGCTTTTCGTTTTCTGTTCTATAAAAGGGTCGAAACTGCTTCTGGCAATTTCAAGTTCAGCCGCGGCTTGGTAGTTACCTTCATTTATCGCAAGCACATAAGGGTGATAATTCACCATGCTTTCTATTAACCCTTCTATAGAAGGTGCCGGCTGTGTAGTTTGACTTTGCGCCAGTACCTTAGCACTGCTAACGCTGCCCAAAAGCGCGAGTGCCAATAATAACGAGATAAAGCTTCGCGCTACCATATTGATGCTCCAGAACCTTTACCACCGCTTGAAGGTGATTCTTGAGTTGGCAGCGGCGGGAAGTTATTCAGCTGTCGCCACATTTCGTAACCCAGGCGTACCTCTTCCAATAACACCCACGCTTTTACGCGGCTACCTAAACGGGCCGAACTTTCTGCTGGCCATGGAATATCTGACTCATCTGGGCGTATCCAAACGTTGAAGTCGCCCATGGCATTTGCCACTGGCTCAACGTAGACCACTTCACCACCAAAGGTGCCAATTGCGCTGCCGGGCCAGCCGCTAAACTGAAACACTGGCCAGCCTTCAAACTGCAAGCGCGCTTTAGCACCCGGCTTTACTAATGGTGCATCTAACCCTCTTACGGTAACACGCACGCTACGCTTCGCATCGGCAGGAATAAATTGGCCTAGGATGTCTCCTGATTTCACGAAAGTAGACACACCTCCAGATAATAAACGCACCACAGTGCCATCCACCGGCGCAAGCTTTGTTTGCGTAGATTGGCGAGACAAGATCATGCTGGCCTCGTTTATTTCAGAAACAGACGCTGCAGCTTTAGCACGTAACTCCTGCACTTTAATTTCGGCTTGCTCTACTTCTTTGCGCGATACCAGCCCCTGCGCTTCAAGTGACTTCTGACGGGCTAAGTTGTTCTCAGCATTTCTTACCGCCGTTTCATTCGCTTGATTCTTTAGGTTGGCGGCAGATAGCTGAGACTGAAGCTTTTCAAGACGCTGTGCATCAATATCGATAAGCGTAACGATAGGGTCGCCCGCCTTCACCTGCTGCCCTTCCCTCACATGCCACTGCTTTACCTGCCCATCTACAAGCGCGTTTATAGGTTGGGTTCTGTCTTTCGGGTCGAGTGAGTCCACCATACCTGTGCCATAAGCGGTTTGGATCCAAGGCGTGAAGTACAGTATTAAGCCAGCAGCAAGCACTAAAAAAATAATCACGCCAGTGACTACCCGGTGTAGCTTTGGCACGTTCAAAGAAGGTAACGAAGTAATGTTGTCTAAAAAGCGACGTTCTGCGTTATTCACTTATTCACCCTCCTTATTTGCGTTCTTGTTATCGCTTTGCACATCTAAACTCACTGGCGCTACCCCATTATTATACTCGCTAAGCATAGCGGTGGCGTTGTCATGCAGATGTATCACACCATCGAAGCATTCGGGTATTGGGATGTTTGAAAAGTACATTACCGTAAAATCGTACTTGGTTAAGCGGTTTAGAAGGCGCGCGCGAAGTTCAATAGGGATCGCATCAAAGTGTTGATTCAATATCAATAATTTAGGTTTGGCGATAATGGCAGCAGCCAGTTTAAGTAATAAGAACTCAAGCGGCTGCAATGGCGCGCCCAATACAGACACTTTCGTTTGAAGGCCCTCGGGCAAGCCGTCAATTGTCTTGGTCATTTCCACTTCTTCAAGCGCTGCGCGAATATCGGCAATGGTGGCCTGTGGGTGAGCGAGCTTTAAGTAACGCTCTATCGACACTTCAATAATCAGCGAGCGATCTAAGATAGTCACCGCTTGCCTTAGCTCGTGGGTGTCGTAATCGTTAAGGCTTAATTCACCCAATAAAATATCGCCCGACTTAACCCTGTCGTACTGCTTCAATAAACCTACAAGCTGCTTTTGAACCCAGCTTTTATCTGTAGTCACAAAGTACTTAGTGCCAGGTTCGAATACCACATTTAATTGGCAGGTATCGTTACCGTGTTTAAGTTCGACATCGTTAAATACCAGTTTTGATGATGCGGGTACATGTTCTGACGCATTAAGCTCTTCTTGCGGCATAGCTAAAGCTCCACCTAGCTTTTCGGCTGCTCCGTAAAGTTCGTAATAAAGCTTTAAGTATTGAGTGAAGCGAGATAAACCAAAGAATACGGCTGACATAACCAGCTCAGCGGCAACTAGCTGACCAATAGACAGTTCACCTTGTACCACCAGTACACCGCCAATACCCAATAAAGAAGCACTGGCTACGGCATACATTAATAAGAACATGACCACCTGCGAGAACGTGTAATGAAAATGGTTTTTATGCTTTTGCACATAGTCACTGATGTAACCTTCGGTACTGCGCCCGGCGTACTCGACATGATCTGCCGACTTAAAGAACTCGTGAGCAATAGCAATATCGTGAAGCCACTTGGCCGAGTCGTATTTCGCGTGAGATAACTCGATAGCAGTGCGCTTAGCGCCCCGGCCCCAAATTTTCCACACCGCATACATGGTAAGTAAAAGCACCACGTTAAACGCGAACAACGCCGGGTGGTAAAAGGATACCAGAGTGAAGCCCACCAGCATCTGCAATACCAAGGCAAAGCCGTCGATCATCAAAGACGGGATATTCTTTTGAAACGTCATAATGTCGAAATAGCGCTGGGTTATGCTGACGTTTTGCCGCCCTTCAAAAAAGCTATGGGGCGCAAGAATAGTTTTAAGGCCGATGTCGGCAGTTAAACGCGCGTAAACCTTTCGCTCGTAAAACTCCATCACCCGCATACGAAGGGCACTAAATACACCTGATATAAATAAAGTAAGAAACAAGACAACAGCTAGGATGACCACAGCACGGGTTGAGCCTATGTTGGCGATACTGTTGATTAGGGTTTGCACTGCAATTGGCACTGCCAATGTCATTAAACTAATTGCAACACCGTAGGCAATAGCAACCCAGAAAAAGCCAGCCTCGGGTTTTAGAAGCGAAAAAAGCGTTTTTCGCGTTTTGCGTAAATTTATTGGTTTAGCCATAGTTATGTCTTCAATATACCGCTAGCTTAGAAAAGTGAGAAACGCGCTGTTCTTGATTGTGGGTAACAGCAACAATAATTAGTGTATTTCAATACTGAGTTAGAATAAATCTGTTATATTCTGAATACTTCATCGAAAATAATTGCGATTACGAATTATGGGGTCAGAGTACATTTCCTGCCCTTCTTCTATTTTGTAAAATTATGCATCACCTAAACTACCATCATTTATACTATTTTTATCTGGTCGCCGGCGAAGGCAGTATTGCTAAGGCAGCCAAGTTACTTCACGTTACTCCTCAAACGGTTAGCGGGCAACTTAGTACCTTCGAAAACCAGCTTGGCTATGCCCTATTCGACAGAATAAACAAGCGGCTATACCTCAACGCGAGAGGTAAAGTTACCTATCAGTATGCCAGTGAAATATTTCATAAAGGTAATCAACTGGCTGAAATACTTAACAATAGCGATGAAGTGAATACGAAAGAATTCGTAATAGGTATTACAAACGGTATTCCAAAAGTACTTTTTTACGATTTTGTTCACGACACCATGCGTCGGTTTTCTCATGTGAAGTATGTAATTAAAGAAGACAGCTTCGATGGATTACTGAAAGAGCTGGCCATTAACGCTATCGACTTTATTGTTGCAGACCGCGGCATAGCGCCAGGTACGCAAATTAGCGCCAATAGCTTTTTCTTAGGTGAAAGCTCGTTGAGCTTTTTTGCGAAATCACCACTTAGTGAAGAACAAACCTTTCCTGATTGTTTAAATCAGATGCCGTTACTTATTCAAGGCAACACGTCGGGGATACGACAAGCATTAACCAGCTGGCTTGAAACCGAACAGCTTTACCCAAAAATTGTGGCCGAGTTCGATGATACCGCCTTATTGAAGCTATTTGGCAGCGAAGACTTTGGCGTGTTCTGCGCACCATCGGCTATTTCGAAACACGTTGAAGAGCAATATGGTGTGCATTGTATTGGTAACGCGAATACGCTCAACGAACGATACTACGCTATTACAGGTAAAAGCCGTGCTGACTATACGATTAGTGAGGCGATTGTTGAATCGGCCAGGGAGATTCTAGCGTGACGTGTGGGCTCTGGACGCCTGGATTAGGAGCCATAGAAATTGAGGGGCAGAGTATCAACACTGCCCCTGAGGTATCCCCACAATTTAAAGCATGCTTCTTCCCCGCCGGGTATGTGTAAGCGTGAGGCTTAATGGCAGGAGTTGAATTGGCGTGGATTTTATTTTGAATTTTGGGGTTTGGGAAGTTTTTTGTGAATGATCTTTGATGATTAAAGATACCGCAGCACTGACACGATAGGCATTTAGTTTGGCTCCTTGTCAGATTTTTGAGCTACAAGCGTTAGATATAAATGAGTTGAGGACGTGATTGCAACTGTTGTTTTTTTGAACTACCATTATAGCTAAGTTTAGCTAAGTTCATTAGAGGTATTGTATGCAAGCCAATATGCATGAGGCAAAAAGTAAGTTATCCCAACTTGTCGAACGGGCAGAGGCCGGTGAAGAAGTTGTTATCGCCAAGTCGGGAAAACCAGCAGTGAAACTAGTGCCTTTTAAAACAGAAAAAAAACGCATTTTTGGGCAATTCAAAGGCCAGGTTCATACGACCGAAGACTTCGACTCAAAAGAAGTTAATGAAGATATAGCAGATATGTTCGGTTTGTAATGAAAAGAATATTACTCGATACCCACGTTTTAATTTGGTGGATGAACGGAGATGAGCAATTAGGTCATAACGCTCAAAAGCATATCTCTAATACTGAAAACGCCATTTATATCAGCGCCGCGTCTGTTTGGGAAATGTCGATAAAACAGCAGCTGGGAAAACTTACGGTACCAGACGATATTGAGTCGCTTATCGAAGAGTTAGGTTTTAGCGCATTACCTATCAATTTATTTCATAGCCAGCAAGCAGGAAGGCTGCCAATGCACCACCGCGATCCATTTGACAGAATGCTGATCGCCCAAGCTCAAGCTGAAGGGCTGCAGATTTTAACGAAGGACGAACACTTTCCCGCTTACGGGGTTAGATTGATTAACGCTTTAAAGTGATGGTTGGGATTGTTGTGCTGCACCGTTTTTATCTTCTTCATAACTCAGTATACTGACCACATAGATATTACTTTAAAATCAAGGAACGCTAATGAAGCCAGTTATTCTTGCAGGCGGTACTGGAAGCCGCTTATGGCCAAAGTCACGTGCTGCTTTACCTAAACAGTTTTTGTCACTTACTTCTGACAAAACCATGATTCAAGACACTGTGCAAAGGCTCGATGGAATCGAATCATTACCACCATCTATAATTTGTAACGAAGAACACCGCTTTCTGGTTGCCGAGCAAATGCGACAAATCAACGTAGACAATAGCGATATACTGCTAGAGCCAGTTGGGCGAAATACAGCCCCAGCGATTGCTTTGGCAGCTTTTCAAGCTATGGAAGATGGTGGCGATCCCGTTCTTTTGGTTTTAGCCGCTGATCACTTGATTCAAGATAGCGAAACATTTCAATTGAAGATAAAGGAAGCCCAAGCGTTAGCTGAACAAGGTAAATTAGTTACATTTGGCATCGTTCCTACTCAACCCCATACAGGCTACGGATATATTAAAGCTGGGAGTAAACTAAATATCGGCTTCGATGTGAGTGAGTTTGTTGAAAAACCTGATATGCCTACCGCTACTAAATACGTTAACTCAGGCGAATACTTCTGGAATAGCGGCATGTTTATGTTTAAAGCTGGCGCTTTCTTAAAAGCACTTGAAGCCCATGCCCCAGAAATATACACAACGTGTAAAAAAGCTATTGAGAAAACAGAAAAAGATCTCGACTTTGTGCGTATAGATGAAGAAATCTTTGCTTCTTGCCCGAGTGATTCGATTGACTATGCCGTAATGGAAAAAACATCGGAAGCGGCAATGGTAACACTAGATGCCGGTTGGTCTGATGTAGGCAGCTGGTCTTCTTTATGGGAAACAGGTGACAAAGATGAAAACGGCAATGTAACTACTGGCGATACGCTATTAGAAGGTACCAAAAACAGCTACGTGAATGCAGAGCACAGTTTAGTTGCAGTTATTGGCTTGGAAGACGTTGTGGTAGTTGAAACCAAAGATGCTGTAATGGTGGCTAATAAAAAGAATGCCGAACACATCAAAACCGTTGTGAACCGTTTGAAGGCTGAAAAGCGCCCAGAATTTGAATTTCACCGTGAAGTGTTTAGGCCTTGGGGCAGTTACGATTCTATAGACAATGGCGGTCGTTTTAAAGTTAAGCGTATCACCGTAAAGCCTGGCGAAAAACTGTCTGTTCAAATGCATCACCACAGAGCGGAACACTGGGTAGTTGTATCAGGTACAGCTAACGTAACTATTGGTGATGAAACGCAAATGCTGACAGAAAACGAATCTGTTTATATTCCTATTGGTGCCGTTCACGCACTAGAAAACCCGGGTAAAATTCCACTGGAATTAATCGAGGTACAATCGGGTGCCTATCTTGGAGAGGACGACATTGTTCGTTTCTCAGATAGATATGGACGGTCAGATAAATAGTATCAATCGGTAGGTAAGAGAAAGGGTCAGTTTGTAAAATAACCCCAGTAAGTGGATAGTCCAACTATTGGGGGGCACTTCAAAACTTGGCCCTTTTTAGCTTATAGGGTCAGAGTTTTTACTCTGACCCCACAATTTTTAGTTAATCGGCGTTGAACAAGTCGCGGCTATATACTTTTTCAAGTACGTCTTCGATATCGCCCGTTACACGGTTGGCGACGATAACATCAGAGATTTTCTTAAACTCTTCTAAATCGTTTACTACACGTGAATTAAAGAAGTCATCTTCTTTAAGTACTGGCTCGTATACTACCACTTCGATACCTTTCGCTTTAATGCGCTTCATGATGCCCTGAATTGCACTGGCGCGGAAGTTGTCAGAACCAGTCTTCATGATAAGGCGGTAGATACCAACAATCTTTGGGCCACGGCTTACAATTGAATCGGCAATAAAGTCTTTACGGGTACGGTTAGCATCTACAATAGCCTGAATCATGTTGTTAGGCACTTCACTGTAGTTAGCCAACAATTGTTTAGTATCTTTTGGTAGGCAGTAACCACCGTAACCAAAGCTTGGATTATTGTAGTGCTTACCAATACGAGGGTCTAAGCCTACACCTTCAATAATTTGTTTGGTGTCTAAGCCATTTCGTTCAGCATAGCTATCCAACTCGTTGAAATAAGCAACACGCATCGCTAAGTAAGTGTTAGCGAATAGCTTAATGGCTTCAGCCTCAGTGCTGTCAGTAAATAACACTTCGATTTCTTCTTTAATCGCGCCTTGCTGAAGCAATTTAGCGAATACTTCAGCGCGTTCGCTACGTTCACCCACAATAATGCGGCTAGGGTGAAGGTTATCGTAAAGTGCTTTACCTTCACGTAAGAACTCTGGAGAGAAGATTAGATTTTCAGTACCGAAACGTGCTTTTCCGTCTTTAGTGAACCCTACTGGCACAGTCGATTTAACAATCATCACTGCATTAGGGTTAATTTCCATTACCGTTTTGATAACCGCCTCTACACTACCCGTATTAAAGTAGTTAGTTTGCGGGTCGTAGTCAGTAGGCGTGGCAATAATAACGTAATCCGCATCTTTATATGCTAAATGTGCATCTAACGTGGCTTCAAGGTTAAGCTCTTTAGTCGCAAGATATTCTGAAATCTCTTTGTCTTCAATGGGAGACTTTTTATTATTAAGCATCTCAACTTTTTCTGCTACCAAGTCGACCGCTTTCACTTCATTGTGTTGTGCTAGTAGCACGGCGTTTGATAAGCCTACGTATCCAGTACCTGCCACCGCTATTTTGTAATTGCTCATTATTGATTCCATTTATTTAACAAGTTCCAACTTTTAACTTAACTCAAAAATTAGTTTTAACTAGAAAACTCTTCCTTTGCTTTAATGGAAAAGTTCTCTCGCGTAAGTGTAAGGTTTGGACTGTATGCAGGGTCATGTTCAATATACTTGCCCCACTGTTTTTTTAAGTATTCTAGTTCTCGATTAAACCTTGCCGCTTTTTCCGGCGCATGATCTAATCCCCTACTCACCGATTCATGATGATATAGTTCGGCTTCCGCGCAGTAAACGTTGCGCACCCCGGTTTCTTTAATCCTTAGACAAAAATCAACGTCATTAAATGCGACAGTAAGGTCTTTATCATTCAACCCGCCAACATCTAAAAACAGCGACTTCTTCACTAATAAACAGGCCGCAGTTACCGCTGAATAGTTTTGCGTTGCTATTAAGCGTTTCATATACCCCGGATGATACCGAGGGAAATATTTATGTGCATGACCTGCACCACCACCGTACCCTAGTACCACACCGGCATGCTGTATTCTTCCATCTGAATACAAAAGTTTGGCACCTACACACCCAACATCGTCCCGCAGTGCGTGTCCGACCATACTGCTAAGCCAATAAGGGTTGATGACTTCGATATCATTGTTGATAAGCCCTATCAACCTACTCTTTTTGCTAGCATGTTGTACGCCAAAATTATTTATTGCGGAATAATTAAACTCTCCCGGATAACTAAGGACGCGAACTTTTGGATGCTTGTTTAACTTCGCAAAGTACTCGAGGCTTTCGGTTTCATCAGATCCATTATCAATGAGTAATATTTCATAATTTTGATAAACGGTTTTTTCTAATATTGACTCTATACAGGCCTTAACAAGCGATTTGCCATTTTTAGTGGGGATAATAAGAGAAACTAAAGGCTCAGATTCAATAGGCCACTGAACGTGATTAACAACAAGCTCTTCATTATAAGATGAAATGGCGTGAGTCGCGCATTCGAGCACTTTTCTTATATCTGTAAGGCCATTCGTAATAGCAGTTTTATTAAACGAACGGTGAATGAGTGTATAAGGAATATGTTCGACCGATAATTGTGGTTGTTTCACCCATAACTCTGCAACTAGCCCCGCAATGGACGAAGAGGCAATTGAATTCGAGTGAATAAGGTTAGCCCGACATATGACCCCCGTAAACACATACCCAGTGGAAAGTTGTAGATCTGGGTTCCAATCAGGTAAAAAGTGAGGGGAAACTCTACGCGCTTTTACGTCAACTTTATCGGTATCACAATAGACGAGATCAGCGCTACTGTCGCATCTTAGAAACAATTCAAAAGAATCTTTCGCTATTGTATCTCCACTATTCAAGAACAGCAGACGGCATGAAGGCGAGATGCTATTCACCGCATCAGAAATTGTTGTAAAGCAGTGTACTGAGGCCTCAATGTCTTGTTCACTCACCACAAAAATGCGTTCATTTTCTATGCCTACTCGGTTAAGCGACGCTAGCGTTAAAGATAGCTTTTGGATTCCAATAATAACTACGCTTGTTTCGCGAGCGCCTTCGTCTATAGAAGCGAGGTTTTGAAGACGATGGTTTTGATGTGTAAGGTAAGCACTGTACATAGCCATCCGCTTTTTTTCAGAGGGGAAGCCATAAAACAGACCTGAACGTTGTAAAGAGCGGCTGTAAAATTCAGTGAGTTTATGGTTGCTTTTCAGTTTGTTCCTCACCGCTCGAGGTACTAAACCAACAGCCCCTTTAACAGTTAACATGGCCAGTTTCTTCATACAGCTTGTTCAATCCCTAACAGCAACATCTAACATCATATAAACAAAAAAAGCCGCAATCATGCGGCTTTTCGATTATATCACGATTTAAAGTGACGAGTATCAGCTTCCAGTACCTAAACGTTCGCCTTGGTAACTGCCGTCAAGAACAGCTTTCCACCAGCCTTCATTCGCTAAATACCATTCAACGGTCTTACGAATACCGCTTTCGAAGGTTTCTTGTGGCTTCCATCCTAGCTCACGCTCAATTTTACTTGCATCAATTGCATAGCGCATATCGTGACCGGGACGATCTTGAACGTAAGTAATTTGCTCAGCGTACTCGCTCTCTTTAGGCTTAACTTCATCCAAAATCGCGCAAATGGTTTGGACGACTTCAATGTTCTGCTTTTCGTTGTGACCACCAATATTATAGGTTTCACCGATTTCGCCATTTAGTGCAACCACAACCAATGCTCGCGCGTGGTCTTCAACATACAACCAGTCACGAATTTGGTTACCTTTACCATATACAGGCAGCGGCTTTCCAGCTAGGGCATTTAGAATAACTAACGGAATAAGCTTTTCTGGGAAGTGGTATGGGCCGTAGTTATTTGAGCAGTTAGTGACAAGCGTTGGCAACTTGTATGTGCGAAGCCACGAACGCACTAGCTGGTCTGAGCTTGCTTTACTTGCTGAGTATGGCGAACTTGGCGCATACGGGGTTGTTTCCGTAAAGAGTGGAAGCTCCGTTCCTGGCTCAACTTCATCTGGGTGAGGAAGGTCGCCGTATACTTCATCAGTAGAAATATGGTGAAACTTAAACCCGGCTTTTTTATCGCCTTCAAGTGCAGACCAATATGCTCTTGCTTGTTCAAGCAAGGTATACGTGCCAACTACGTTGGTTTGAATAAATTCGCCTGGACCGTCAATTGAACGGTCTACATGAGACTCAGCCGCCAAGTGCATAATGATATCTGGCTGGTGCGCATTGAACACGCGCTTTACTTCTTCAGCATCACAAATATCAACTTGCTCGAAGCTATAGCGGTCGCTGCTTGAAACTGACGCTAACGATTCTAAGTTACCTGCATAGGTTAACTTATCTAAATTTACTACGGTGTGATCAGTATCATTTATAAGATGGCGTACCACGGCAGAACCAATAAAGCCTGCGCCACCTGTTACTAAGATTGTTTTGCTCATTTTCTTTTTACCAAAAATATAATTCTGTTCTTGCCATTTAGGCTTTCAATTCATCTAGCATGCTGGCTAACTGCTTACGCCAGTGAGTAGGCTTGCACGACGCAAATGCTTCGCGCGCAGTTTGTTTATCTAGCACACTGTAGTGAGGGCGCTTCGCAGGCGTTGGGTACTGACTTGACGGAATAGGTAAAACCGGAATAGCTTTATCCAGTAAACCTTTATCAATGCCAAGCTCTTGAATAGCTAACGCAAAGTCGTACCAACTTGCTACGCCTTCGTCGGTCCAGTGATACACGCCACGGGTATTATTAACGGCGGCAGAAACACAAGCTTCAGCCAGACCCTTTGCCCACGTTGGTGTACCAATTTGATCATCTATTACAGCTAACTGAGGTTTATCAGCCATCAAGCGCAGCATGGTTTTCACAAAGTTATTGCCATGCGACGAGTAAACCCACGCAGTACGAATTAGGCAGCTGGCTTCTGGCAGTATTTCAAGCAGCGCTTTTTCGCCTTCTGCTTTGGATTTGCCGTAAGCACCTTGCGGCTCGATAGGGTCATCAGTTAAATAAGGCGAACCTTTGTGGCCGTTAAATACATAATCGGTAGACACATGAACCATAAAGGCACCGTTAGCTTTACAGAAGTTTGCTAAGTTCTTCACAGCAAACGTATTGATAGCATTGCAAGCGTCGGTGTCTTCTTCCGCTTTATCAACTGCAGTATATGCCGATGCGTTTATTAAAACGTCGGCTTCCAAGGGCGATAGTTTCTCTTCAATATCAGAAGAGCTCGTAATATCAATATCGTCTCGCCCTAAGAACGTGACTTGGTGCTCGCTATTTTCTAGCTCACGTGAAAGCTCAAATGCTAGCTGCCCAGACTTACCTATAATTACAATATTCATTAATCGCTAATACTCAATGAAGGCCATTAAACAGCCTGTAAACCCGGTAGTTGTTAAAACGTAGGGGCATCTACAAATGCCAAACCAGCTTCGTCTTTCCCAGATAATGAAGGTTTCTCGCCGTTCACTAGCGGCCAGTCGATATTCAACGTTGGGTCGTCATATTTTACCGATACCTCAGATTCCGGATGATAGTAGTCTGTGCACTTGTACACAAACTCAGCCGATTCGCTGGTTACATAGAAACCATGAGCAAAGCCCGCTGGCACCCAAAGCTGGCGTTTATTTTCAGCAGACAGGGTTACACCCACCCACTTTCCATAGGTAGGTGAGTCTTTACGCATATCTACAGCTACATCGTATACTTCACCGCTTACCACACGCACTAATTTACCCTGGGTTTGCTCCATTTGATAATGAAGGCCACGAAGAATACCTTGGCTAGACTTAGAGTGATTATCTTGAACGAAATCAACATCCGCGCATTCTTTTTTAAACCAGTCGGTGCGAAACGTTTCTAGGAAAAAACCGCGCTCGTCACCAAATACTTTTGGCTCGATAATTTTAACATCAGGGATGTCTGTACTAATTGCTTGCATAGAAAAAATGTATCCGTTCTTAGTATTTATTTAACGCGGTCGTGAATAACTTTCAGCAGGTAATCACCATAGCCGCTCTTTTTAAGTGGCGCAGCTAACCTTTCAAGTTGCTCAGCATCAATATATCCCATACGGAAAGCAACTTCTTCAGGGCAACATACCTTTAGGCCTTGGCGTTTCTCGATAGCCGCTACAAAGTTTGCAGCGTCTAGTAGTGAATCGAGCGTACCCGTGTCTAACCACGCAGAGCCTCGGCCCATTAGCTCTACTTTAAGTGAGCCATCTTGAAGGTATAGATTATTTAAATCAGTGATTTCAAGCTCACCACGTGGCGAAGGTTTAACTTCTTTCGCAAAATCTACCACACGGTTATCGTAGTAATAAAGGCCTGTCACGGCATAATTCGACTTAGGTTTAGCTGGCTTTTCTTCAATAGAAAGTGCATTCCAATTTTCGTCGAAGTCTACAACACCATAGCGCTCTGGATCATGAACGTGATAGCCAAATACTGTAGCACCATGTTCTTGCTTGAATGCATTTTGCAAAGACACTTTTAGGTCGTGGCCGTAGTAAATATTATCGCCCAGTACCAATGAACAACTGTCGTTGCCAATAAAGTCTTCGCCAATTAAAAACGCTTGGGCCAAGCCATCGGGTGATGGCTGCACTGCATATTGGATGTTCATACCTAAAGACGAGCCATCGCCAATTAGATCAATAAAGCGCTGCTGTTCTTCAGGGGTGGTTATGATGAGGACATCTCTTATACCCGACATCATAAGGGTAGTTAGTGGGTAGTAAATCATCGGCTTGTCGTATACAGGCATTAACTGTTTACTAACTACTTTCGTTAATGGGTGTAGGCGAGTACCCGACCCACCTGCTAGAATTATTCCTTTTCTCATAAATTACTCACATCTTGTTCTTAAAGGCAGTTTACGACATTTGGCCTATTAAAATAAGGTACTGTCTGTTTAACTACGCTAATTCGTGTAGACTTTTTAGTGATTAAAATAATGCTCGGTTAATGAATAACCGGCTCTTTCCATTTCTGTACCACAAATTTCCTCAAACCTCTGTTTCTGCTCATTGGTCCAATTCATATCAACCAATGATTTTGGCACTCCGCCTTCATCGCTGGTTTTTTCCGGTGTTTCACTAGCTTGATAGTTTAACATTTTAACATACGCACTTTCTGGCAACGCTAAAAAGTCAGCTAGTTGTTTAATTAAAGGCGCGGCGTCTTTTAATAGCGTAAATTGTTCAACTTCAATAAACCAGCTCTTATGCTTTAAGAGCTCGTTGTTGAGGTGCCTTTTGTTTCTGCGCCAAATCGTGAACGCTTGCTTCCATTGGTTACAATGCCCTTCAAAGGGAACATCAGCGAATTTCCGCATTCGTGAGGCAACATTCTCGATCCCTCTTCTTTTACAGTAAACAACCTTCGCATTGGGATACACCAAAAACAACAACGAAAGAGAATTGAGCATTGGCTCACCAGGCGTCTTATCGATCAAAACAGGCCCTGTGTAAAAAGTAGAATAGAGCTCTCTAAACTGCTGAATTTGCAAGGCTTTCACATAAGTTGGACTTACTTCCCAAGTTAACGTGCCTTCATTAGTAGCCGCTGGGGCCCCTTTCACATATTCAGTAACTGTTGTTACTAAATTTTGTAGAAGTTCGGCCATGTGCGATTCGCCATGGCTTTTAATCTGAAGCCCCCGCTGCACCATATTTCCAACCACGGTTGTTCCACTTCGCGGCGAACCAAGTACAAACACAGCGTGTGGTAAATCGATAGCCGGAAGAAAAGCAATATTACAGGTGAATGTTTTATGCTCACAAACAACAGACACTTTGAACACATTTACACGATTTTCGAGCGGTATAAGGTCAAAAACCAGGCCATTGGTTTCTTGTTCAACACTGACATACTGATATTTTTTATCGCCATTCAACAACGCGGAGTGAGATAAAAAAGTTGCTTCTGCTGAAATTAGCTTTCCATAAGATGGATTTACATTAAGCGCTAAGTTAGCGTTTGCCAAACCTGTGCAAGCATTTGAAAAAGATGAAAGCGTAACTATTTCATCAATAAAATAAGACCATTGCATGATGTACCCTAATATAGCGCTAAGTTTGCTTTTGCGGTTTCTGAAAGCTTAGGAGGCGGAATGATACCAGCTACACATTGTTTATGAAGATTTTTATCCTTCGCAACTTTTTCTAAAACAGCGCACAGCGATAATGGTTTCCCTACGTTGAAGTGAAGCCCATTTTTCATGTTGGTTACTTTCTCAGCCATTCCCCCGATGTTACTTGTGATGACCGGAACGTTCGATCTGAACGCTTCTTGTATTACAATAGGAGAGTTTTCATACCAAATAGAGGGCACCACCATCCAATCTGTGTCTGCAAGCAGTGCTGGCAATTCATGATTTTCGTATGGGCCATGCAGGAAAACCGTGCCTTTTAATCGTTTAAGGGCTGAGTACACTTTTTCCTGAAATTCGGCAGGCTGATATTCTAAGTTTGCTCCATGGATGTTAAGCACAAACTGCTGGCGGGTATCTTTGTCCATTAGCAATAGTGCGTCTAGCAAAATATCTAGCCCTTTAAAGCAGTTAATTTGCCCAAAATAAGCCAAACGCACTTTAGTCGAAGAACGGCTAACGCTATCGTTCATCTGAGCGTGCTCATCTAATTCCGACGTACCATTTTCAATTACTTCAATAAGCGAACTATCAATACCCCAGTCAACATAGCGCTGCTTCAAAAATTCAGACGGCGAAACAAACCGGTCCACAACAGAAAAAGCACGCTTTATGTACATTTCACGCATAAAAAAGTCGGCAGGCGACTTTTCTGGGAAGCAATTATGACAGTCTTTGGGTGAAGACTTTGCGCATAGCTTTTTAGAATCGGGCTTCAGCATTAAACCTTTAGCATGACAAATAGCCAGGTACTCGTGAAGCGTAAATACTATCTTGGCCTGAGGTAAGGTTTTACGTACCTCTAGTAGGGTTTCTATACCCATTAAAAAGAAATGATGGAAATGCACTACTTCTGGCTGTAGGCGCTTTAACAAGTCACGTAATTCAGACCAAATATATCGAGTGCGTATGTTAGAAAATAAGAAATCATCGTCGTGGCGCGTATGAAATAGCAGTTCATTTTCCTTATTACGAACGGAAAATGCCGCACCGCCATGAGGCGCTTCCTCACTTCTAGCTAAAAACGTAACATCGTGCCCTAACGTTTCATATTCGTTAAATAGCTGATAGGCAGCAATCTCGGCCCCGCCTTTATGCACATCCGGGTGCCCATGGGCAATTATTAGTATTTTCTTTTTATCCATTACCCGTTACCACATTTTCTACATCGTTGTTCCATTTGTTTGTATGACGAAGCCCGTTAACCATTGATAAGGTGTGCTTCCATGTATTGCCAGACACCAACGACTGCGACAAGCGCTCTAGGTGGTACATGTGCACTAAGCCAGAAACCGCAATACGCTTTCCTGTGTTGCGCACTTTCATACACAGGTCGGAATCTTCAAAATCACCCAGTATATAACCAATATCGAACCCGCCCACATCTAGGTATTGCTGCTTAGTCATTAGCATTAATGCACCAGTAACAGCCTGCGCTTCTTTTATATCAAACGATTCAGTAAGCGATAAAGGAAAGCCTTTTTGCGGATGATAATTCATCCACATACCGGGGTGAGAGGGATCTTGCATGTATTCCATGCCTTGGTGCTGAATGGTGTCGTCTTCGTATAGCAACGTACCGCTTAATATGCCCACGCTTTCTGCATTTTTAAATTGCTGTAGAAGCGTTAAAAATTGGTGCGGCTTTTTGGGAATAACATCTGAATTCAGTAACACAATATGTTCTGATGAAGCATAACTAACGCCAAGATTATTCGCGCCAGCATAGCCCAAGTTGCGCTCGCTTAATACTACCTTAAAAGGTACACCAAAGGTTTCAAATACCCCTTTGCATGTAACCATAAAGGCATGTTTTATTCTTGGGTCGTCTAATACATACACTATTTCAATATTGTCGAAGTCGGAATCTAAACTGAACTGCGACATTTGAATTTGCACAAAATCGTAACGCCCATAAATAGGGATAACAAGCGATAGTAAAGGGTCGGCCACTTCATTACCAAACTGTTTCACGTCTACAGCATTAGGTGCCTGTAAACGCCCCTGCCAACTTTTTTCTATAGCAGACGTTACGTGCTTGGTTAACTTGGGGAACGTAGCCGTGTTGGTAATATCAACATTGGCAAGAAGTATTTCTGTAAGCCAGGTTTCTTCCCTTCTAAACGCTTCAGCTTTAAGTGCTGTACCTGTAAAAAACGTGCCGTCGACGCTGTACATTAGCTCTATATTTGGGCTTATTGGCTCGGGAAGCGAAACCGTAAAAGCAAAGCCTATTTTTTCGCCATAGTGTACGGGCAGTTCCAGCGTTTCTGCCACGTCATATCTGGGGTGAAAAAACGCATCTTGTAGAATACAGTCGGAAATAATGTTGTTCAGCCGCAGGTTTATACGCTTGAACAAGCGTGCCTCATCTAATACCCAACCAACAATTAATACTGTGTGAGCATCCAATGTAAATGCGTAGTCGATTTGAATTCTACTGTCTTTATGAGACAGAGATAAACTTGAAGGGGTACTTTCACTAAAAGCCAGCGATTTTTGCCCCCAGTAGAAGCCGTTGCGTTCTAGTAGAGCCGTTGCATCATTAAAATACGCTAAAGGCAACACTTCTAATTCAGCTAATTGCTGGGTAAACGAAACATCATCAAGGTTAATGCGCTGAGTAACTTCTCCCCATGTTATTTCTATTTCGTTATCACCCGTATTCGCCAATGCGATTAAAAAGCCCGTGCTGTGCTCTTCCGAACACTGCATAACTGCGCAAACATCTGGACGTTTAAATAAAAGAAGATCACTAAATTCGCGAGCAAACTGCAGTTGATGCTTTGAAATATCATCGCCTACTACTGCCCACCCTCCTAGTAGCAGTTTGTTGCCAACTGCAAATGCGAAGTCTGTCTGTATTTCCATTCCTAGCACCCATTTAACTCTTAAATTGTGTAAATCAATCTTCGCTGCACAAGGAAAAACCTCATAAGTATAGAAACATTATCTTGTTTTTCACCGGTGAATCAAACTAAACTTTTCAATTAGAGTGCTTATTGAACAATCTTTAAGTTCAATATGTAATCTACACGCTCTCACGCAACTCAGCAAAGTGCCCACAACCTTTAATGAGTTCATAAATTCATTGCGTTTGACCATCAAGTTTGTTTAGATCTCCCGCTGAATAATATGCCTTTTTCTCGACGCGACCAAAATTTCAAAAAAGAATAGAAAGATAAAAGACGAAAAGGCAACCTGCAAAAATAAATTGCTCAGTGCTAACTTAGAGGGAATGAGATCACTTATGAGCTTCATATCAAAATTGATTGAACAAAATCCTAGCTTCTTCAATGAAGACTACAGTCGATATAACTTAAAAGCATCGTTTAACGATAATGAGTTTGACGAAAAGTATATAAACTTCTTTGCGGAAAATGGGGTAAGTGCAAGGATTTCTGCGTTTTTCGACCCTCATTATTATCTATCGCAGTACCCCGACGTGACTGATGCAGGAATGGAACCTCTAGAGCACTTCGTCAACTATGGGTTGTACGAGACTAGGAACCCCCACCCTTTGATAGATATGGATATTGTAAAAGGCGGATTAGGTGAGCAAACTGTTACGCTTGAAGCCATTGCACAATATTTTGTTAACAATCAGCGACCTTCGGCTTATTTTGATCCCGCCTTTTACTTGAGTGCATACAGAGACATTGCAGCAGCGGAAATTCCGGCACTTCTTCATTTCATAATGGCAGGTGCTAACGAGAAACGCCTACCAAATGCACACTTTAATTATGACTTGTACCGTCAAAGCTGTGGAAAAGAAATCGATGGCATAGATTTAATAATAGACTTTGCACTTCACGGCGACAAAAAACAGTTAGAATTTTCAAAAGAGTTTGACTACGAGCACTACAGTGAGGTTGCTCGTGACTACTTAGGAAAGGAAGACAAGTTATTTAGACATTACGTATTGGTTGGCCAAGAGTTAGGACTTTCGACCAAAAAGAAGTTGAAACTAACGGGTAAATCTTTAATTTCTTCTGGAGACTTATATGAAGAGTTTTCGCAACGCGTTGCAAATTCAACGAGTAGTTTAGAGATATCAAAACCTTTAGTCCCCCTAAGTATCCCTAACTTCTCAGAAAAGCAGCTGGTGAATGATTTAAATAGTGTTCCTAGCGCTGCTAAACCTGATATTTCTATTCTTATACCAGTTTATAAGGCGAAAAAAGAAGTATTAGAGTGCTTGCACTCTATCGTTACATCTGAGTTTAAAGGACTGTCGTACGAAATTGTTATTGCTGACGATGCACCAGATGAATTCGATATTCAGTCTTTATTGAGGGACATTCCGTGCATAAAGTATATAAAAAATGAAACAAATTTAGGTTTTCTGCTAAATGTTAACGCTGCTGTCGAAGAGTGTAGTGGAGAGTTTATAATTCTAACAAATAGCGATATCGCTTTTAATAAAGACAGCATAACTCTTCTGGTCGAAGGACTGACTGAGAGTAAAGATGTTGCTATCACTGGCCCGAAAATACTTTACCCTGATGGGCGTTTACAAGAAGCTGGGTGTAGCGTTAATGCAAAGTTAGAAACAAAAATGTTGGGGCATTTAGAACATCCAGAAGACGCAAAGTACTGTTTTGACAGAAACGTAGACTACATATCTGGTGCATGCTTATGTTTTAAAAAAGAAACATTCTTACAAATCGGGAAATTTGATGAATCTTTAGCACCTGCCTACTGTGAAGACTTAGATTTATGTCTAAGGCTAACGCAAGATGGTAAAAAGATAAAATTTATTAGTAAATCTTCGGTATATCATCATCTTAGCGTTTCAATGAACAGCATTTCAACTTTGTACAAGGTATCACAAACTGCAAAAAATAAAGTGTACTTGCTAGCAAAGCATGCTAAGTATTTGGCGAAGAAAAAGAAAAAGGTCATTGCATTACACTTGCCACAATATCATCAGACAAAACGAAATAACTTGTGGTGGGGGCACGGTTTTACTGAGTGGACTGGTTCTTCAAATGCAAAGCCAAATTATAAAGAACACTATCAACCTCACATACCTAGCGAGTTAGGCTACTACGATTTAACGCACGCAGATGCACATTTGAGACAAGCGGCAATAGCACAGCGACATTCCATCGAAGCTTTTTGTTTTTATTACTATAACTTTGGAAATAACAACGAAATTCTACAACGAGCCATTGAAACCTTTGCATCGTCTGGCTCAGATATGCCTTTCATGTTGTGTTGGGCAAATGAAAACTGGACTAGGACGTGGGACGGTGAGGAGCGAAATGTTCTCTTGAAACAAGAAGCCAACACCGATGCAGAATTTTTAGATGTTTTAAAGGCAATGGAGCGCTTCATAGCAGCCCCCAATTATTACACAATTAATGGAAAACCCGCTGTTTGCATATATAGAGCATCTCAATTTGACAACTTTGCAGCGAAGGTGAAGAGCTGGCGTAATTATTGGCGAGAAAATCATGGCACCGATCTTCACATTATCCTTTTTGATAGTATGGAGCGAGTAGCTCATGCGCCGTCTCCACAATCTCTGGGGGCTGATGCTGCTGTCGAGTTTCCACCTCATGGAATAACTTCTCGAACTTCACTGAAAGAAGACGAAGTAATTAATCCAGAGTTCAAAGGAACAATCATCGACTACCAAGATGCTGTAGAAGAATTGCTTTGTAGAAAACACCCTGGCTATGTTCGATATCCAAGTACTTTCCCTTCATGGGATAATACCCCTCGAAGACAAGATACTGCGACTATTTTCAAAGACTCACACCCTAACGTTTTCCAAGTTTATTTTGAGCATAAGCTTGAAGAAGCCGATTTGTACGATGACGAAGAGAAAATTATATTTGTCAACGCTTGGAATGAATGGGGTGAAGGTACGCATTTAGAGCCAGACCTGAAATATGGCGCATCGCACCTTCAAATAATCGACGCTTTAATTACAAGGAATTATTAAAAATGAAAGTAACTGTTTTTGGTCATCCGTTTTCACCGATAGGGATGGGGGAACAATTGGCTAGTTTTTCGGATGCATTATCCGCTTGTTACTTCGAACATAATATTTTTGATATTTACTCATCCGTAAGTAGTTTACAAAATAGAGATAGGTCGTGGTTACAAAGTAAACTTACAAATAACGTTAACGATTGTGATGTAAGAATTTTTCATATCAACGGCGACGAAGTTGAGGACGTACTAAACGAACTTAAAAACTACAATTTTGAAATGGATGCCGCGTACAATATAATTATGCCAGCGTGGGAACTTGAAAACTATCCGACTGTGTGGCAAGGAGGAATTAATTTATTTGATGAAGTTTGGGCAATTTCAACATTTGTGAAAAACGCTTTCGAAAAATTTTTTACAAAACCAGTACGGTTGATTGGTCAAGCTTGCGAAAGAAAGAACGGTGCCATTTTCTCAAGAAAATACTTCGGTCTTAGAGACAGTGCTCACATTATTCTAGGTTTCTTCGATGAATCCTCTTACTTCACAAGGAAAAATCCGTATGCACTATTGGAGTTATTGGAACAGCTAGAACAGAAGATTCCGGAAGAAGATTTTCAGATAGTTATTAAAACAAAGAACGTTGATTCAATAAGTTCATTCAAGGCCAAAGCCCATACAAAGCTAAAAACCATATCTGGCAACCTGAGTTACGATGAAATCACTTCTCTTATATCGTGCAGTGACACATTTGTGAGTTTACATCGCGCCGAAGGTTTAGGCCGTGGTGGTGCCGAAGCGCTGCTTTTAGGTAAAAATGCGGTTGTTACTAACTATTCTGGCGTGACTGAATATACACATCACCCACTTGTCCACCCAGTGAATTATGAGTTGATTAATTGCAAAGAAGGAGATTACCCTTTTTGCGCGGGTCAAATTTGGGCTGAACCTTCCGTAGCGCACGCTGCCGAATTAATTACCAATATTATATTAACAGAAAAAAATAGTGAGATTGCAGAAGCTTATCCAGACTCTATAACGAAATTAGGCGTCGGTAATAGAGTTATCGAAGCTTTTTCACAAATAAAGGGTTTCCAGACTAAGTAAAAGAAACTATATCATTAAATATCAAGGCTACATCAGCAAAGCAATGTAGAAAATTCAAATTTGATAGTTGTTACTTTCAATAAAACAATCACTTAAAAAAAACATAGTTTTGCTGGCACAAGCTAGTAAGATTTCACTCAACTAGTTTTAACTTAAAATTTTCTAGAGAAAGTTAAATGTCAAAAAAAATAATTCATATTCATGTTGGCAAATGCGCAGGTGGAAGTATTAACCAAGCTCTAAATTCTCTCAATTTGGCCTTCGTAGAGTTGCACTGTGGCGACGCGCCTGAACAACTTAAAAAGCTCATTAGGGAAGATCAAGGTGATAACCTCTACTTAGTGACAGCTCGCGATCCTATAAAGAGATTTATTTCTGCATTTAACTGGGATAAATACGAAAAAATAATTGTTCAGAAAGCGTCAAATCCGTATTGGAATAAAATATATGCTACGTTCGAAAGCGTTAACGACTTATGTGAGTCATTGGAGTCGAAAAACTCAGAAAAAAGAGAATTAGCGCACTTTGCTATCAAAGAATCAAAACTACATATCGAATTGGGCTTAGCTTGGTATTGCCCGCTTGAGACGCTAGAAAGGATACCTAAAGAACGGCTATTTCTAATTAAAACAGAAAATATTCTCGAAGATTTTAATAACTTTTTGTCGATTAACTTTGATGATAAGCCCTTGTTCACTGAGCTTGCAAAAGATAAAGATTCATCAAATTTCCTGGATACGTTAAATATCGAAAACCCAAAATATTTGAGCCCTAACTCTACTGAGATTTTACAGAGCGCTTTAAAAAAAGACTTTATTTCTTTTGAATATCTAAAAAAGTTGAGGTAACGTGATTTTTTGCGTATTAGTTGAACTAGCTCAGACTTGATCGTGTCCGACCGATAATCCCCACATTCAATTCATAAATTCGCTACGGCATGGTATTCTCTTTTTGTTTGGGGCAATGACCATGCGTAAGCGTCCGGTAATCCCACCTAGCGTTTAGCAAACTGCCATGGTAGCAGTTGCTCGATATCGACGTCGGGCTTACTAAGCTCATCAAGGCAAGACATAACATACTCGAACACATTGAGGTCGTTGGCCTTAGCCGTTTCGATGATGCTGTAGAGCACCGCACTGGCGTTCGCACCTGTGGCAGTTTGGCTAAACAACCAGTTTTTTCTGCCTATCACGAACGGTTTAATCGCGCGCTCAGCGCGATTATTATCGATATTCAGTAATCCATCGAGTGTGTAACGTGCAAGCTTTTCCCATTGGTTCAAGCAGTATTGTATCGCTTCCCCTAATTTGGTTTTCGGTAACACTTGTTGTACTGATTTAGCTAGCCATGCGTGAAGCTGACTGAGCAACGGCAGGCTCTTTTCTTGTCGTGTTCTGTATCGCTCTTCTACCGTTTTATCTTTTAATTGAGTTTCGATGCGGTAGAGCTTTTGGATGTGGTTGAGCGCCCAATCCGCTTTGCCACTGCCTTTTTTACCTGCGCCTTTCTTCGCTTCCATAAACTTGCGCCGTGCATGTGCCCAACAGCCGATGAGTGTGGCTTGCGTTTGCTCATAGCCTTGATAGCCATCCACTTGCAGGTAGCCGCTATAGCCATCAAGGAAGTCTACTGCGCATTGCCCAGCCCGACTATTATGGTAGTCGTACAACACGATATTGGGTATTTCTGTATCAGGTATATTACCGTTAGGCGAGTCTGCGCCACTGGCGTACAGCCACATATAGCTGTTCGCTTTTTCAGACTCAACCACTTTTAGCGTGGTTTCATCTGCCGCGATAACAGGTTGCTTTAACAGGTGTTGATGGAGCTGCTCGTAAAGCGGTTTAAACAACTCAGCACAGCGGATTATCCAGTCCGCCATCGTCTTACGGCTTAATTCAATACCATGCTGTTTGAACATAGATTCTTGTCGATAAAGCGGTAACCCATACTGATATTTGCTGGTGATAATTTGACTTAACAAGCTTGGCGTTGCGTAGCCTTTTGGGATAACGCTGTGAGGCACAGGCGCTTGTTTAATCGTGTTGCTGATACCGTCCTTTTCACAGGTACGGCACGCATATTTAGGGCGAACATGCTCAATCACTTTGACCTGAACGGGGATAAACTGAAGCTTCTCTGACTTATCTTCACCTATGCGATGTAACTCACTGGCACAACAGTCACAGACTTTGTCTTGGTCGCTAATATCGTGAACGATAACTTCACGAGGCAGGTCTTTCGGTAGCGGTTTACGTACAGACTTTTTGCGAGTGTAGCTAATCGCTTCTTCAGCTGTTTCAGTTTCAGCCTCAACAACTAATTCTTCCGCTTCATTAAACAACTCACCTTGCCCAGGGTGACCTTCGGTACTTTTACCGAACTGCTTGTGCTGGGCAATACGAAACTGCTCTTCAAGATATTGATAGCGCGACATAACCTGCGACAACATCTTTTTCAATGTCGCTGGGTCGTCAGGTAAGTTTTCGATATCAATATTCATGACGTTATTATCAAGCAATAAGCCACTGATTACCCGACATTATTAAGACTATTTCGTGATCGTTAATCGCTACTTATGATGTAACCGTTCACCAGGGCCCTATTGACAGTTAGTAATATTTATTTTCAATGATCGTGGGGATCCTATTGATTGATCCCGCCAGTCTGTCAGAGTGGTTTCATGCCACGTAAAAAGCAGCCCACAAAGCCACCTGTCGCTACTAATCTCGATGATGCCAATGAGCTCATTAGTACACTCTGGGAC
>OJCR01000251.1_pt1 | contig 27074 bp, 23 predicted proteins | sample 1591611 | NCBI WGS metagenome assembly OJCR01 (sample SAMN05416815, study PRJEB24817) | seawater metagenome | isolation source: Sea water | place: Canada:Atlantic | collected 2013-07
TTGCTTTTCCCCCGAAGCGGATGCGCATTTTAGGGAAATGAGCGCTCACGTCAACTACTTTTTTAAATAAACATAAAAAAAGCGACCTTTCGGTCGCTTTTTAATCTAAACGTGTATTTAACCAGCGCTTTTATCAAAACTGCTACAATTTCGCTGAGTAAATCTAGAGTCACACTAACTATTGCTGCCTACCTTTTACAAGGTTATCTTCAGATAGAGTGCAAAGACTACTTATTTTCTTGATGCTCATCTTCCCGCTTAGCATCACCTTTAAAATCCGCGTCTTCTTCGTGATCGCCTACTACATCATCTAACGTTACTTTCTCAACGGTACGGAAAGTATTGATAGGCCCAGCTAACGCATATAGTGCAAAGACAAGGAACAATACTAAAGCGGGTTCTGTTGCTACAACGACGAATATCAGGAGAACTAAAAGAAGGCCTACAAATGGAACCTTACCGTGCCAATTAACTTCTTTGAAAGAATTGTATTTAAAGTTACTCACCATCAGCAAACCTGCCAAGCCAGTTACTGCAGCAACTATTAAACCATAGTCGGTACCAACAGCATCATACTCAACTCCAACCCATACAAGACCAGAGACAACAGCCGCAGCAGCCGGACTTGCGAGACCTTGGAAGAAACGCTTATCGGCAATACCAACTTGCGTATTGAAGCGAGCTAAACGAAGAGCTGCACCCGCTACATATATAAAGGCCGCTAACCAACCTAACTTGCCCAGCTCAGTTAACCCCCAATTATAAGCAACAAGTGCAGGTGCCATTCCAAATGAAACCATATCTGCCATTGAGTCATACTCAGCACCAAAGTCGCTTTGCGTGTTCGTCATTCTTGCCACACGCCCATCTAAGCCATCAAAAATCATAGCAACAAAGATAGCCACTGCCGCGGCTTCGAACCTGCCGTTCATTGACGAAACCACAGCAAAGAAACCCGAAAACAACCCTGCTGTTGTTAATAAGTTGGGAAGTAAGTATATCCCTTTACGTTTTTGATCAGACATATGTCCTCATACTTCTACATATACAATTGCACTAATTATTTCATAGATATGCAGGAACGCATAGCAAAGTAAAAAGACTGCCTCGTTCCTTTACATAACGCCGTTGCAAAACGTTATTAACTTTGCATTGATTACACGTACTCCTACCACAATGCCGGCGCTTGGCTTCTATTTATTCAGTACCGCTTATGCTCACGATTAAACAAACAACTAATAACTAGGTATACGGTTACATACCTTAAATAGCTCACCGTTCATATATCATACAAGTCCATGTTGAAATTAGGTACTACCAAGTTTGTGTTCGCATAATATGCGCACACATCACTCGGCGTGTACTTGAAGTGCTTTGCGCTTCATATATAGGAAAGCAATTATGCGAACGCTACAAAAAACGTTTTCTTTGCAAACTGTACTATTACTTTCCACAGCTTTGCTATCTACCCTGAGTGCTAATTCAGTATTCGCTACCTACTATAAAAAGCAAAGTTATTCTCACTGTGGGTCATCGAGCCAAAACAACGATCAAAGCAATGTATGTAACTCTCCGTTGGGAGAATACACTTACGATCTAGTCGATGACAAAGTGACACGAACCAATCAGGCGAATAATTCCTTTGTTCAAATAGACGGATTAAATATTAATATGTCCGCCTTTTCTGACACACAAGGAGTTACCGGCGAAACAGTCGTTGGCGCCAAGTTAGAAAAAATCTCAGATAAATGGGCTTACGGCATAACAAACAATGATGAAGTATACTATCGTGACGGTGCCGACCACGCCATTGACAATATCAACCATTACTCTCAAGGTAGCGCGAACGCTTATTATAGCGGTATGACTAATGTAGAACGTGACTATGACTTCGTGTTGTTATCGTTCGACTCTGCAGTGACACTAACGGGCGCAAGTTTTTCATGGCTTTATGATAGTAGAGATAGTCAAGTGTCTGTGGCTGCGCTTAGTAACACCTCAAAACTAACGTCTGGCGTTAACACATGGAGTCATATTGTTGAAGATGCCCTAACGTCAGCTTCATTCGACATTGAGAGTTGTGAATATTTAGATAACCGCGCAGACTTTACGTTCACTGAGTCGGCCCAGTATTGGTTGGTGGGTGCATACAACACTGTATTTGGTAAAACAACTGACGGAAGAATAGGTAACGACGCGTTTAAACTTGCGAATATCGGTTTCTCTATCTCAGAAACAGCGGGTACACCAGATACCACCGAAGTGTCTGAACCTGGAACTATCGGCCTACTCATGGCCTGCTCACTCTTCGTCATATGGCGCCGCAAAAAACTTGTTTAATGAAATTAGACTTTAGATCACTGACAGGTGGTACGACCTGTCAGTTTTTTTTACTACCTAGCAAGACCAGCGAAAAAACCACCAAATAACAACAACTTATTTCTGGCACAAATTATGCTTAAGAAAGATTATCTGTAGTAGTTGTTGTTGTATGTAAAAATGAAAAAATTAATTCCTCTGTTTGTTTTATTTGCGCTACATGTTAGTTCCCTGAAAGCCGAAGATACGCTTGTTAAAGAGTATTCATATGACCTTATGTCACATAGCTCTTCAGACGTATTAAACCCTTTAGGGATTGATATAGACGGTGTGAATGTAACGCTATCCGCATGGGCGGATACTGCAACTTCATCACAGACTGATGTTCAATTGCAATGTCGGCGATGGGCATGTTATCCAAGGCAAGTCACAGTCACCCATGATCTTGACACTGTAGAATCTGCAACAGCACAACTTGTCAACGGCTGGGGATATGGAATAAGAAATGACCTGGAGTCTAGAGGCAGTCATCAAACCATCGATAACTATGGTGAAAGTATAAACGGAACGTTTGTAGATTCCTTCGAATATCTGCTATTTTCTTTTGACTCAGAAGTAAATATCTCTCAAATCGATTTCGGATGGCACGCAGGTTATGATCAACAAGTGTCTGTTGTATCAATCGCTAATTCGGCTGAGATAGAATCTGCCTCGTGGAGTTCTATTGTTTCAAACCAAACAACGCTTAACGCTATCTCTGCTTCTTTCAACATCGTTGGAAGCCAAAATAATGGGTCTGCAAATCTACAATCGTTAAGTAATACATATTCTAATTATTGGCTAGTGGGCGCTTACAATAAGACCTTCGGAGACATTGGTGGGCACGACTATAATGATGCTTTCAAAATATCATCAATTCAATTTGAAAGTAAGCTAACCCCACCACCTAGACAAGTAAGTGAACCTGGTGCTTTAGCTTTAATGAGCTTAGGTTTGGGCCTTGTTCTTTACAGACGTAAGCGCCGCGTTTAATTGTTTAAAAACGCTTAGAAAACACGTATCTTTAGAAGGTGGCTTAGGCCACCTTTTTTTAAGCTATTTTTAAGCCAGTGGCTAGGCTAAGTTTCGAAGGTTTATATGGATTTTTTTAATAATAAAAAGCGAATTGTACATCGCGCTATTATCTCTGCAGTTGCCTCATCGTTAATTACTTTCAACAGTTTTGCTACTACATCAGAAGACTATGAGAAGGCCCTCACTGCGTTTAATCAAAATGAGTACGACGAAGCCTATATTCACCTTAAAAATAGCTTACAAAAAGACCCAGAAAACTTGGCTGCAAAAATACTCATGGGCGAAATATTGCTTATTAATGGCTACTTAACTGCAGCCGAAATGGAGTTTGTAGAAGCATTGGAAATGGGTGCCGATATCAACCTTCTGGCAGAGCCGCTAGGCAACACATGGCTGTTCTTGAACAGGTATAAAGAGATTGTCGATTTTGCCGATTTAAACAAGCTATCGGGTGATGCTGAGCGCGAATGGCTTATGATTCGTGCAACAGCGTGCATTAGACTGGAAGACGAGCAGTGTGCCCTACGCGACTATAGCACTATAGTCTCACGCACACCTAACTTCGTGCCAGCTATAAATGGCTTAGCCTCTATTGCCCTTCAAAATGAAGACTTATCTAAAGCAAATTCTCTTATTGATAAAGCCATGTCGTTAGAACCAGAAAACGCAATCACATGGCGATTGAAGGGCCAGCTTGCTTACCGACAGGGAGATACTGACGCGGCAACTGCACATTTACAAAAAGCCCTAACGTTTAACCGAGACGACCCTATTGCCCTGCGTAATCTAGTGGATTTGTATCTAGAGGCGAAAGACTACGATACCGCAAAGCTATTCGTTGATGAAATTATTGAAGATACACCTAACGATCCGTTAGCCATATTACTCAACAGCTGGCTAAAAAGTAGAGACAACCAACAAGCTATTGATAACGAAAAGCTAAAAGAGCTTAATGATTTTATGGCGCAGCTTGACCCTGAGCTCATCACTTCGCAACCTATGTTGCTATATATAAGCGGTTTAACAAACTTCTTTAATAACAACATGGAAACAGCTGCGAAAGACTTTAATGGCTATTTGCAACAAGAGCCTGATGACTTACAGGCGGTATTGATGCTAAGCCAGGTCTATATGGCGACACAGCAAGATAAACAAGCGCTTGCCCTGCTTGAACGCCATCAAGATGCGTTGATGGAATACCCTGACTCGGCACTTCTTCTAGCTGACTTATTTATTCGCCAAAACAAAGCATTTAAAGCTGAGCGCCTTTTGCAAAACCTTGAATACAAGTACCCGAATGAAAACAAGCTTCAGCTATTTAAAATCAAATTAATGGCTGCAAGGGGTAAGCAAGCCGAAGCCTTGAGTATTCTTGAGAAGAACCTACCTGCTTACAAAGATAACGCAGGCTTTCTTTTCACTTATTCATTGATGAATTTACAAGCACAGCAGTTTGAAAACGCACTAAAAGGTGCCAACCTGCTTAGCGAACTGTTTCCCGACGAAGCTGAAGTGTACAACCTAAAAGCGGGCATTTTGATTAGACAGGGTCAATTGGCGGAAGCTAAAGCCAATATCGAAAAAGCGCTCGCGCAGAACCCTACCCTCTTTCCGGCTAAATTCAATTTGGCCGCGACAGAAAGTCGCTTAGGAAACGTGGATACGTCTAATCAGTTAATAGAAGAACTTCTTGAGCTGTCACCGCAGCATAATGAAACCTTAATGCTGAAAGCGTTCAACTTGACCAAAGCGGGGAATGTAGATGAAGCGAAGCAAATTTACCTTGATATATTAACGCTTAATCCTTCGAATATCGGAGCGAGAGAGCGCGTTTCATCTTTATATCAGCAACAAGGCGATACAAAGAATGCACTGTATCATTTAGACCTGCTTATTAAAGATGACTTTGACAATGCTGACTACCTTCTTCGTAAAGCAGCGCTTCAGTTAGGGAATAACCAGCGTGCTGATGCCGAGAAAACACTGAGCATTGCAAGAAATTTCATAAACGACGATGCAGGTAAGTTAATTGCCTATGCCGACCAAGCTCGTAGCATTGGCAACGATGAAGACGCTTTAGATGCTATGGCACGTGCTTATGAAATAGCGAATTCAAGTACTTTTGTTACGTTGCGCTACACTAGTCTGCTATTAGACCTACAAAACAACGACAAAGCACAGTCTTTACTAACGAGCATTCCTAAAGACCAGCAGCAAAACCCGGTCTATCATTTCTTGAAAGGTCGTTTAGAAGCAAATAAGGGCAAAAATGATCGTGCAATCGCGGCTTTCGAAAAAGCACTGGACGTAGACTCTACGTTTGCTCAAGCGTTTATTGCTATATACAACTATGCACTGAACGAACAGTTCGTCGATGTATTTTTGAATACTGCTCGCAAACTCATTGCTGAAAATGAGAATAACCTGCTAGCAAAAAATCTGTTGGCTCAGTACTTATTCTTTATTCAAGAATTTGACGAATCGATAGCGCTTTATAAAGCGCTTATTGAGGAGCCGAACCTTCTCAACCCCGCCGAAGCCTATAACCGTTTGGCTATCATGCATATTGAAACGTCGCTGGTTACGGCAAAAAACTATGCCCGACAAGCTTACGAATTGCAGCCTAATTCAGCCAAAATACTGGATACTTACGGGCATATTAAAGCGCTGCAAGGAGATTACGAAGGCAGTCTTAAAATGCTTCGAGATGCCTTTGCCAGGGATGCTAACGACCCAAATATTCGCTACCACCTAGGCTATACCCTCGCTAAACTAAATAGAATTGAGGAAGCGAAGAAAGAGCTAGAGTATGCAGTAAATGTAGAGCGCCCTTTCTTTAGGCGTCCACAAGCTAGAGCATTATTAGAGAGCCTATAGGGCTCTCTTTATCTCTTGCTAAACACAGCATGAACAATTGCGTTTATGCTTCTCCATCTTACCAATGCCTGGGTTAAAGGTATTGGTAGGATCTAGCTCTCTGTAAAACTGCTGCAGAGTGTCCTCCGCTTCATATAGATGCCCAACATTATGCTCTGCGGGGTACTTAGCGCCTCTGCTATCTAGTAACGCCAACATGTCCGCTTTTACTTTTTTAGCGTCGCTGCCCTTTTTAAGTATGTAATCTTGATGGAAAACATGACAAAAGAAATGGCCGTAATAAAGGGGCTTTTCTACATGCATAGCGATATGCGCTGGCAGCTTTTCTACCCAGAACTCATCGTTACGCCTTAAAGCAATATCTAAGGCTAATATGTCCCCCACCTGCTTATGGTGTAAAGTTTGATAACGCACCGCTGCGCCCGCGGCGGCAAATCGTAGTAAAAACGCCTTGGCGGCCTCTTCGTCGCTACACTCAATATACCCACCGTCTAATTGCTCTTGCGTAAACAGCTTTGATAGCAGTGCTTTTGCCTCTTCAATACCACCATCGCTCATTTTAAGGATTAAGTGATGCTCGTACTTGTTGCGGAAAGTTCTCAAACTTTGCGGTATCTGGTCAGGAAAGAACTTACTGCCAAACTGCATTACCCTGTCACTAAAATAAGGTGGTAGTAGTGGTAGCTTATTCAGCACGCCATCCACCCGCCCTTTTAACGCGAACATTTTGGGTAACGAATCTGTGCCTAAACGCTGAACGCTCAAAATAGTATCTTTACCGTAGATATCAGCAATATCGAACATTTCTCTATGAAGATATTCTCCGACTTCTGGCACGTTGTCGAACTGCGACAGAATTTCTCGTCGAATGCGCGTAAGTACGGCAGCATCGTTTGTTCCAATATAAAACGTCTGCTCTTTTGTAGGTACTTCAAAGGTATCAAGGCGTACCGCAAACACGGCAATTTTCCCGGCACAGCCACTTGCTTCATAAAGACGTGTGGGGTCAGCATTAAAACGGCTTGGAGTATCGGCGTTTACGTCGCGAACTATGTGCACATAATCACTCGCTGACGCTTTTTTTTCCGTAGTAGGTAGCGTTGTAGGAAAATTGCCCGACGACAAATTTCCAATGATTTCTTCAGGCGTTTCGCCTAAGTCTATGCCTAGATGATTAACAAGCGTGAGTTCGCCGTTCTGGTCTACGTGGGCAAACAACGATAACTCTGTATACGCGGGCCCCCTCTTTACTAGTGCTCCCCCTGAGTTATTGGCAACACCACCAACGATAGATGCCCCTAAACACGAAGAGCCAATTACGGAATGCGGCGCACGCCCCAGTGGTTTTAATACCTTTTCAAGCTTAAATAACGTTGCTCCAGGAAAACTTAAAACCTGCTTTCCTTTGTTTAGCAACACGATGTCATCCATGGCTAAAGTATTAATAACCACTACTGGCCTGTCGTAATCCTCACCGCTTGGCGTAGAGCCTTCTGTTAACCCCGTTTTCGCGGCCTGCATGATGATAATACAATTATACTCAACGCAAACTTTAAGTGCTTCCCAATACTGCATTAGCGTATGCGGAAAAAGGACGGCTAATGCCTCACCTTCACCAGAGCGCCACCCTTTGCGATAGTGTTCTGTTTGGCGCTGCCCCACAGCAATATTACTTTCCCCGAGCACGCGTTTAAATGCGTTAATAATTGGGGCTGATTGCATGCTTAACTCCTAAAACTCATCACAAGATTTTTTCTCCCTGTAAACTAAAGGAAAAGGTTATACCAAAACAATAAAAAAGGCACTGGAGTGAAGTGCCTTTGTAATGATTAATACGTCTTCTTTTAGTTGCTAACTATAAAGAGCCCGCTCTCGTCTGCATCTATTCGAACGGTCGATTCGGGTATCAGCTCACCAGCAAGCAGCTGATGGGCGAGCGGATTTTCCACCTGCACTTGAATAGCGCGCTTAAGCGGTCGAGCGCCAAATACAGGGTCAAAGCCCGCTTCAGCCAGCTTATCCATTGCCGCAGCAGACAGAGTAAGTTTGTAACCTTTGTCTGCCAATCTGGCTCTCAGAGAAGCGAGCTGAATTTTAGCAATAGACTTAATTTGCTCTTTCCCTAGTGGGTGGAATACCACAATGTCATCCACACGGTTAATGAACTCAGGTCTGAAATGTTGCCCTACAACATTCATTACCATCCCCTTCATTTCGTCGTACTGGCTTTCACTGTGCTTATCTTGAATGATGTCTGAGCCTAAGTTAGAAGTCATGATCACGACCGTGTTTTTAAAGTCTACCGTGCGACCTTGCCCATCTGTAAGCCTTCCGTCATCTAGCACTTGTAACAGAATATTGAAAACATCAGGGTGCGCCTTTTCCACTTCATCGAGTAGAATAACCGAATAAGGTTTGCGACGTACCGCTTCTGTTAAGTAGCCACCTTCCTCATACCCGACGTAACCTGGAGGTGCACCAACAAGACGCGCAACCGAATGCTTTTCCATGAATTCCGACATATCTATCCGTATCATGGCATCTTCAGTGTCGAACATAAAGCCAGCCAAAGCTTTGCACAGCTCAGTCTTACCAACGCCAGTTGGCCCTAAAAATAGGAACGAACCAATGGGGCGATTCGGGTCAGCGAGTCCAGCACGTGAGCGACGAATTGCATTAGAAACTGATTGAACGGCTTCTTCTTGACCAACCACCCGCTTGTGCAGCACATCTTCCATGCGTAATAACTTCTCGCGCTCTCCTTCTAGCATTCTGGCCACAGGAATACCGGTCCACCGAGAAAGTACATCGGCAATTTCAACATCGGTTACTTTGTTTTTAAGCAATGTGGTTTCGCGAGTCTCGTTTTCCGCAGCCTGCTCTAGCTTTGCTTCTAATTCTGGTATACGACCATATTGAAGTTCAGACATGCGGTTGAGATCAGAGGCTCTTCGCGCGATTTCTAAATCAAGTTTTGCTTGCTCTAGCTCACCTTTTATGGTTTGCGTTCCTTGCATCGCATCTTTTTCATCTAGCCATACTTTTTCAAGTTCAGCGTATTTAGTCTCAGCTTGCTCACGCTCTAGTTCAATCATCTCCAGGCGTTTATGGCTGGCATCATCGGTTTCTTTTGCAAGCGCCTGTTCTTCCAATTTTAGCTGTATAATACGGCGCTCTAAACGGTCCATATCTTCTGGCTTAGAGTCGATCTGTAAACGTATACTCGATGCCGCTTCATCGATAAGGTCTATTGCCTTGTCTGGAAGCTGGCGATCACTAATATAACGATGAGATAAACTTGCCGCCGCTACAATGGCTGGGTCGGTAATATCCACAGAGTGATGGAGTTCATAACGCTCTTTTAGACCTCGCAATATAGCGATAGTATCTTCAACGCTAGGCTCTTCTACCAATACTTTTTGGAAGCGTCGCTCAAGGGCTGCATCTTTTTCGATATATTGGCGATATTCATCCAGCGTGGTGGCGCCTACACAGTGAAGTTCACCGCGGGCTAATGCTGGCTTAAGCATATTGCCTGCGTCCATAGCGCCATCGCCCTTCCCTGCTCCTACCATGGTGTGCAGTTCATCAACGAATAAAATAACGCGGCCTTCTTCTTTGGCAAGTTCATTTAGCACCGCTTTCAACCTTTCTTCGAACTCGCCGCGATATTTGGCACCAGCGACAAGTGCCCCCATATCTAGGGAAAGCACGCGCTTGTTTTTAAGTCCTTCGGGCACTTCGCCATTGATAATACGCTGTGCGAGGCCTTCAACAATGGCAGTTTTACCTACGCCAGGCTCACCAATAAGCACGGGGTTATTTTTTGTTCTACGCTGTAGTACCTGAACAGTTCGGCGAATTTCATCGTCGCGCCCAATGACAGGGTCAAGCTTGCCCTGCTCTGCGCGTTCGGTTAAATCGGTTGTATATTTTTCTAATGCTTGGCGGACGTCTTCGGCATTAGGGTCCGTTACTTTTTGACCACCGCGCATATCGTCTATCGCGCTTTCAATAGCATCTTTGGTAATATTTAAGCTCTTGAGAATTTCACCCAACCGCCCTTTGTCTTCAAGGGCAGCAAGCACAAAGATTTCAGAAGTGATATATTCATCTTTTCGCTGCTGCGCTATTTTGTCGCAAAGGTTTAGTAATATGCCGCTGTCTTTGCTTAACTGAACATCGCCACCAATGCCTTCAATTCGTGGCAAGCGCTCAATTGCTTGACTCAGTGCAGAACGTAACGCGTTAACATTGATATTAGCTTGATCGAGCAATGGTCGCACTGAGCCGCCTTGCTGATTAAGCATTGCCGTCATCAAGTGTACCGGTTCAATATATTGGTGGTCGCGCCCCAATGCGAGTGATTGAGCATCGGATATAGCGAGCTGAAATTTGCTGGTAAATCTATCTAATCTCATAATCTCAACCTAATAGATGAAAAAATTGTTATGTTCTATTTATGTAGGCTGGTGATTTGCTATTCAAGTATGAGAATGAAAAGTTAGTCCAAATGATAACAATTAATGCAATGAATTTGATGTAGCGCAAACATTGACGCAGTTTGAAACTAAACCTGTGAAGAAAATCGCAGCACCAGTGAGTTAGCGTATACCGATAACACTAACCATCCTTCCGGTGGTGCGCTTATGCTGATGGGTAGCTCTGCGATGAGAATAAAAACGATGTTCGTCTGAATAGGTACAACAATGACTTTGCGTCACACTTTTTACACCAGCCTGTTCTAGTTGAACTTGCGCCACCAGCGGTAAATCTAATAAGCATTTACCGGGTTGGTCACTGGGCGCTACAGCGCCGTCAATATGGGAAAACCTGCGGCCTAGCTCGGCGTCCACTTCATAGCAAGGGCCGCTAATAGCAGGGCCAATCCACGCTATAACGTCTGCCGGTGAAGCACGAAAGTGCGCAATTGCATTGCTGATAATATTCGATTCCAGCCCCTTCCAACCGGCGTGTACCGCAGCCACTTCGCGGCCTTGTTTGTCACAAAGCAATATAGGCACACAGTCTGCGGTCATTACTGCACAAAAATGTGACTTAGATGCAGAATAAGCCGCGTCAGCTGTGGTATCTACACTAGGTAAAGCAACGACACGGTTACTGTGAATTTGCTCTAGCCAGGTAATTTTATCGCTATGGGGCAAAAGACGCCTGTTGGCTTTCACCAAAAGCAAGTCATCGCCCACATGACTCCCCACATTTAACCCTGCGAACTCGCCTAGGCTCGCGCCGCCAATTCTCGTGGTCGTGTATGCCTCAATATTAGGCGGGCATGCCCACGCAGGTTCAATCAACTCAAGTGTCGAAACTTTAGAAGCGTTCGCTGTCGTCGGTACCATAGGTCTAAATACTCGCTAAAGCATATCCTGAGGATTGTCTTCAGTGTCTTTTTTAACGGCCTTAAGCAAATCTTGCATGTCTTGCGGTAAAGGCGCCTTCCACGTCATCCACTCTTCTGTCTCTGGGTGGAAAAGCGACAACTGCGCTGCGTGAAGTGCTTGGCGCTGGAAGCCGCGAAGTACCCCAATAAAATCTTCAGATGCACCTTTAGGTAAGCGCGGTCTTCCACCATACACTTGATCACCCAATAATGGATGCTTTATATGCGCCATGTGAACGCGAATCTGGTGGGTGCGTCCGGTCTCAAGTTTTAAGCGCAAATGGGTGTAAGCTCTAAACTTTTCTATAACGCGAAAGTGCGTAATTGCAGGTTTGCCCATTTCGCGAACTGCCATGTGCGTGCGTTTTGTAGCATGTCTGCCAATAGGTTCATCTACAATACCACCGGCGACCATAGTGCCTAGAGCAATGGCTTCATATTCACGGCTCACCTCGCGGCGTTGTAGTTGGTCAACAAGGTGCGTTTGCGCAGGTATTGTTTTTGCCACTACCATCAAGCCTGTGGTGTCTTTGTCAAGACGGTGGACAATGCCTGCACGGGGAACTTTGTCAATTTCAGGATAGTGATTTAGCAATGCATTAAGCACTGTACCGCTTGGATTTCCCGCGCCAGGATGCACGACTAAATCAGCAGGTTTATTGATGACAAGAATATGCTCATCTTCATAAACAATGTCCAATGCGATATTTTGTGCTTCGCTGGTTACTTGCACATCCATTTCTGCTTGCACTGTAACCAGCTCGTCCATTTGCATTTTATGACGAGGAACGGTTATTACCTCCCCATTCACAGAGACATTTCCGTCTTGAATCCAAGTTTTTAACTTAGAACGCGAATATTCTGGGAACAAATCAGCTAAAACCTGATCTAACCGTAAACCAAAATGCGCAGCTTCCGTTGAAGCTTCTAATTGTATTGTGTTCGGCGACTGTGTCATAACACCATTGATTACGTCTAAAAAAGGGTATTATAACAAGGATTCACGCTGTACACTGCCTTGTTTACGTTTTTGTATGGTTTTTCTCATCGTTAGTACGTTAGAATGCAATTAAAGTGTTGTTGTTTAACACATGGGCTTAGACAGCGAAGTATTAAAACTGTTTAGCAGGAAAATAGAATTATTATGAAATCATTTCGTCTACTGGCACCCGTTTTACTTGGTGCTATGGTATCTGTCGCAGGATGTAGCTCTTCGGATAAAGAAGAGAAAGCCGTTTTAGCTAACATGGGTGCACAGCAACTGTATGACAGAGCGAAGCAAAGCATGGAAGTCGGGAACTTTAGTGCTGCCGCGCAAACCCTCAGCGCATTAGACTCGCGCTACCCGTTTGGTCCTCTATCGCACCAAGTACAGCTAGACCTTATCTATAGCTACTATAAATCGGGTAAGAACGAAGAAACTCTCGCCACTATCGATAGATTTATTCGCTTGAATCCAAACCATTCAGATGTTGACTACGCTTACTATATGCGTGGCTTAACTAACATGGAATCTGATAGCAATCTTTTCCAAGAGCTAATGAATATCGATCGTACGGACAGAGATCCATCGAAGTCTCGCCAAGCGTTTGAAGATTTTCGCAGATTGATTCAGCAGTACCCAGATAGCAAGTACGCCGCTGACGCTAAACAGCGTATGGTACACATTAAAGATCGTTTGGCTCGATATGAAATAGCAATTGCTCGCTTCTATATGAGACGCCAAGCGTACGTTGCCGCCGCTAATCGCGGCCGTTACGTGATTGAACATTTCCCCAATACTACACAGGTTCAACAGGCGCTTGAAATCATGGTTTCAAGTTACGAACAATTGGGGCTTAAAGAGTTGCGTGATAATGCGATGAAGACGTTAAAGCTTAACTACCCTGATAGCGAATTTATTAGTTAAGCAGAGTTGCTAACACCAGAAACTAAAAAACGCACCTAGGTGCGTTTTTTGTTGTTTGGTATTAACTATTCATTTTACCTTATCGAGGCTACGTTTATGTAAGCCCGCACGGATAACCTACTCTATCTGAAAAACAGGTGGCTAAAGGGGTTTAACAATCTCGCCAAACCAGACGTAAAATGGAGTGGCTGGTCGACGATACTAAAAACAAGACACCCGTCTTTGTCTTCAGACTTTGGCGTGTGAGTTTTCTCTCCATCCATGAAAATAAAATCCCCAGTATCGTAGCGATTTAAGCCGTCACTGAATTCTCCGTCGATAACTAGCGTGTATTCGGTGCCGCGGTGGGTATGTTCTGGTACGCTTCCGCCCCGCCCCATAAAAATGAAGTTCGCAACGCCTTGGTTACCTAAATCTACGGGCGCTTGCCATAGCTTTCCAACTAGACTCGACCAATTTCCCGTCTTATCGATATAGCGATGTAACGTTCTGGGTAGCGTAAAGACTCTTCCGTCTAGCTCTATCGCATTCGTAGCCTTGCGCTGACTGATGTTCGCTTCTTGATTGCGTGGTGAAGCAACAGCGTTGTTAGCTTTGATTGCTTTTGATTCGATTTGCGGTGCTGTAGGAAGTTGAGTAATCTGAGAGAGCATCTCATCTAATTGAAACGATACCTCTAACTTGTCACCTACACCTGCGCCAGATACGAGATCCTTAGCAAGACGTTCTGTTTCGACCTCAACAAAACGCTGACACTTCTCGCACATATCGCAATGTGCTGAGACCATCAATGATATTGCGGGTGACAATGTGCCCTCAACAAAGTCTGACAGCTGTCGGGCACTTGGGTGAAACCTAATCATTATCGTTTAACATGACCTTTAATCGTTGAAGCGCTAAGCGAGTTCTTGACTTTACTGTACCTAAGGGAATAGAAAGTTCGTCAGCGACTTCTTGCTGAGATTTGCCATCAATATAGATAGCTTCTACCACCGCCTTTTGTTTAACCGGAAGTGATTCAAACATATAGCCAATTTGCTCTAGAGTTACTTGCTCGTCAAGTGGCGCCTCATTCACATCTGCCGTCTGCTCACATAACACAGGCCACAGGTCGTCAGAGCACACGTCCTCTTTTCTATTTTGAAGCTTGCGTAACATGTCAAACCGTATGTTACGTGCAATAGTGAAAATCCACGTAGAAGGCGAGCCTTTCTCAGCATTAAACAAATGCGCTTTTTGCCAAACGTTTGACATGGTGTCTTGTACAAGCTCCATTGCTAGTGCTTCGTTCCCCATCTGCTTAAGGGCATAAGAGCGCAAACGTGGGGCAAAATAGTTGAACACTCGAGCAAATGAACGCTTGCATCGAGCATCTGCAACCGCGACTAGGTAATCAGACATTTCAGTAGCACACTCTTTAGGTTTGATTGTGCTGTTACTTTGTTCCAAAGGAATTCCAACTAACATAAGATTCGTCCGCTTTTCCGTTTTGGTTGTGACATTCTACGGCTTAATGACTTAAAACGTTCGCGAAATTCGCAAATATTGGATTACGATTTTGTAATGAAACTCTTCATTCATTTTGAGCTATGCAATCAAGGCAGAGAGATAGTTAAGTAAACTTGTACACTCTCGCTGTTCAAGAAAATGCTGCTTTTGCGAGCCATCAACAGGAAGCAACTCTAACCAGCGGTTTAACACCCAATTAGGGCAATCAAACTTCGGTGTTTCATAGAGCGCTGCTAGCTCTTCGTAATTTCCAAATATTTCTTTAAGTCGCTCATCCATAGGCGCTATTTGTTGAGGGGCTAAGTCACACTGCCAAGGCGGTAATGCTTCGCAGTTTCCTGTGCGAAGACCGTCTTTTTCAACTTCGATGCTATTTACCTCAACTAAGTGAGAACCAGCAACCTTTATGCCAAGCAACCCATCATCGAGCATATCGAAGTCTACAACCTGCGCGTACGTCCCTATTTTATGGATATGCTGATTCTTATCCTTGTCGCCATTTGCATTTAGCATACACATCACAAAGCCTTTATTTTCGGCACATGCCTGCTTAACCATGCGTACATATCGCGGCTCAAAAATTCGCAGCGCCATTCTGCCTTCGGGTAGAAGGTGGGCGGACAAAGGAAACAATGGAAAACGTTCTACACTCATATTTATCACATCCGAAAACACGAAATTCATTACGCAAGTGAGTACAAATAGGATCGAATGGGAAATATTTTCACAGGCAGGTTGTAAAACATGATCTTATCAACGGAAACTACTGTAAGTTAATTCCTTACTAGCAATATTATTAAACATTAGATCAGCCACTTGCGATTAGATTAAAAGTTAATCTCATTTAAGACCTAAACACTGTTAACGAATTTGCCTGTGGTCATTCATCAGTAATTTAGCGAGAGGAAGGGGTATGGACGTTATTTCCCGCTTTTGTAAGATTTACACGGATATATGTCAGATATCGCCAGACGACTTAGAAAGCGTCTATGGAAAAGATATCGTTTTCATCGATCCTATCACTACGCACCAAGGTATCGGCGAAGTCAAAAGTTACTTTTCTAATTTGTTGACGCAAGCGCAAAGCTGTAAGTTTGATATCGCTGACGTTTTTGTCTGTTCAAAAGAAAAAGACAGCAGGTCCAAAGTAACCCACGTTGTGAACTGGACGATGAGGCTGACGCTTAAAAATAACAGTAAGCATATAACCCTAGACGGCACGACCCAACTCGGCGTGGTTAACGACACCATCATTTATCACAAAGATTATTACGACTTGGGCGAAATGGTTTATGAGCACGTACCCATCTTAGGTTTTGTAATTAAAAAGATTAAAGGGAAGCTGGCATCGTGAAATCAATTCTTATTACTGGAGCAACCTCAGGTATTGGCAAAGCATTAGCCACCCACGCCGCTAATCAAGGTTACCGCGTTATTGCGTGCGGTCGCAATGAAGAGACGTTAAATGAGCTGAGTCGCTACAGCAACATCGAGGCTTGTCAATTTGATGTAACCGACCTAGAGGATGCTCGCCGCGCATTAGCAACGGTAAAGTTTGATATTGCCGTGCTGAACGCAGGTACGTGTGAGTATGTTGATATCGATAGCTTCGAGCCCGACATGTTCCGCCGCGTTTTCGAGCCAAACTTTTTCGGCGTGGTTCATTGTGTAGATGCTCTGTTACCCCGGTTTAAGAAAGGCGATAAGCTGGTCATAGTGGATAGCATGGCAAGACTACTTCCATTTACTAAAACGCAAGCATACGGTTCAAGTAAAGCGGCGCTGCATTACTTTACCAAGTCACTTGAAGTCGACCTTCATGAGAAAGGCGTTAAAGTGCAGGCCGTGTCTCCTGGATTCGTTGAAACCCCATTAACTGACAAAAATGACTTTGAAATGCCAATGAAAATTAGTGCAGAAGAAGCCGCAGAAGCTATGCTTAAAGGAATAGAAAGCAATAAGCAGTCGGTATTCTTCCCTCGGGCGTTTGGCTTTATTCTTCGTCTAATGCACGTACTGCCTACCCCGCTACAAAAGCGCTTATCGCTGGCGATGAGAGAAAAACAATAAGAGACAATAGAATGACAAATAGAGTTGCCGTTATAGGTACAGGAATTTCAGGGCTTACCTGCGCTCACCTTTTAAATAAACAGCATAACATCACCGTTTACGAAGCCAATGACTATATTGGAGGCCATACAGCTACGAAAACAATTATTGATGAGGGTGAAGAACACAATATCGATACGGGTTTTATCGTTTTTAACGACTGGACCTACCCTAATTTCATAAAGCTGATGACACAGCTTAATGTACCGTACCAGCCCACAGAAATGAGTTTCTCTGTGATGAGCAAAAAGGCCAACCTTGAGTACAACGGCAATAATTTAAACAGCTTGTTTGCGCAACGGCGCAACATTTTGAGGCCGAAGTTTTGGCGCATTGTTAAAGACATCCTTACATTTAATAAAGCGTGTAAGGCCATGGTTGCAGAAAAGCGCGACACTTCATCCCTTACCCTTGAAGACATTATCAAAGAATTAGGCCTTAGCGATGACTTTGCACGCTATTACATTTTACCTATGTGCGCGGCTATTTGGTCTAGCAGCTTGGAGCAAACCCGTAAGTTTCCGCTGACTTTTTTCTTACAGTTTTTCAATAACCACGGCTTGCTCAATATTACCGACCGCCCGCAGTGGTACACAATAAAAGGTGGGTCTAGCCAGTACATCCCTCCTTTGATAGCGCCCTTCAAATCGAAAATAAAATTATCATCGGCCGTGGTATCTGTTGCAAAGATGACAGATTCATGGGAAGTCACCGACGCTAACGGTGAACGTTTAAGCTATGACCACGTTGTCTTCGCGTGCCACAGTGATCAGGCATTAAAGATGCTTGAGGCCCCTTCAGCACTTCATAAAGAGATACTCGGCAGTATTCCTTACGCGGATAACGATGTCGTTATGCACAAAGACGTTTCTCAGCTTCCTAAAAGAAAGCTTGCATGGGCTAGCTGGAATTACCGGCTAAAAGAAGATGCAACAGAAGAGCAACGCCCGGCATCTGTGACCTACGACATGAACATTCTTCAGCGGTTAGAAGCTAAAAACACCTACTGTGTAACACTGAATAATACGCCAGAAATTGACCGCGCCAGTATATTGGGGAGCTATCAATACGCCCACCCGCAGTTCAGCGCCAGCATGGTTAAGGCTCAGCAAAGAAGAAACGAAATTTGCGGTGTCGATAACCTTCATTTTTGCGGGGCTTATTGGTACAACGGCTTTCATGAAGACGGTGTAAAAAGCGCGCTTGATGTTTGCGAACGCTTTGGTGAAACCTTGTGATTGAAAGCGCAATTTATAAGGGTAAAGTTTACCATCAGCGTTTTATGCCCACTCAGCACAAGTTCGACTACGATATCTATTTGTTTTGGCTAAAGCTAGAGCGCGGCGAACTCGAAACCTTATCAAATACGCTTAAGCACTTTTCAGCAAAAAAGAAAGCCAGAGTGCGTTTTAAGCGTGAAGACTATTTAGGCGCCCCATCAATACCCCTGAACCAAGCAGTGCTTGACAGGATGAGTGAGTTAAATGGCGGGACGCGCCTTGAAGGCGACGTATTCATGCTTGGACAACTTCGCATGTGGGGGCTATATTTCAGCCCCGTCAATTTCTATTATTTACGCAATAAAGAAGGTACGTTCACTCATTTATTAGCCGAGGTAAGCAACACGCCATGGAACGAGCGACACCATTATCTGGTAAATCTAGCAACACAGGACGATACCCCTAAAGCTTTCCACGTTTCCCCGTTTAACCCAATGGACATGACTTACCAATGGTCAATCTCCCAACCCTCAACGAGACTTTCTCTTGCGATGGACTGCGTAAGAGAGGACAAAGAATTTAGCGCTGGCATTAACTTAACAAAATTTACTTTAGATAATGCGAATCTATCTACAGCACTTAAACGTATACCCAGTATGACACTAAAAACTATGGCCGGAATTTATTGGCATGCGCTTAAATTGCTGCTTAAACGAACGCCGCTGTATACACACCCAAAAAAAAGTCAGGAACAATAACAATGTCTTTCGGTGAATCTGTACTCATGACCACTTCAGAGGTCTCTTTTGTAGATAAAGCATGTAGAAGCTTATTCTTACAATGCTTAAAGCAACTGCCTTTTGGTAGCTTAACTATTCAAGAAAATGGCGACGATATCGCCAAGTTTGGAACAGAAAATGACGATTTACGGGCAACGGTAAATATCAAAGATGTTAAGGCCTACCGTCGTCTTTTACTTGGGGGCAGTGTTGGCGCAGGCGAAGCCTACATGGATGACTTATGGGACAGCGATGACGTAACGGCAGTAGTAAGAATTTTTGCTAGAAACTTGCCTACTCTTGATGAGTGGGAGAATAAATTTAAGTGGCTCACCATGCCTGTTAATAAGCTTCAACATTTTGCTCGTCGAAACACCACAGACCAAGCTAAAAGAAATATTGAAGCCCACTACGATTTAGGCAATAAGCTATATACCCGTTTTTTAGACCCTACCATGATGTATTCGTCGGCGATTTACCCCGACCCAAATGCATCATTAAATGAAGCGCAAAATTATAAGCTAAAAGCCATTTGCGATAAATTGCAGTTAAATGAGAACGACCATCTTGTCGAAATCGGCACTGGGTGGGGCGGCCTTGCCGTTTATGCCGCTAAGCATTATGGATGTAAGGTTACCACCACTACCATATCAGAGGAGCAGCATGCCTGGGCAAAGAACTGGATTGCGAAAGAGGGGCTGGAAGACAAGGTTACTCTGCTCAAAAGAGATTACCGTTTGTTGGAAGGAAAATACGACAAACTTGTGTCTATCGAAATGATAGAGGCCGTGGGTAAACAGTACTTAGGTAACTTCTTTGAAAAGTGTTCATCGCTATTAAAAGACGATGGTCTGATGCTCCTTCAGTCCATCACTATTGATGACAGACGCTACGATAGCTACGCAGACAGCGTAGATTTCATTCAAAAATACATATTCCCCGGCGGTTTTTTACCATCTCAGCATCAATTAAATGCGCATCTTAAAAAGTATACCAATATGATGATTCGCGACCTTCACGACATTGGCGTTGACTACGCGAAAACGCTAAATCATTGGTATGAGGCGTTTATATCAGCCAAAGACGAATTATTAAACGACGGCTACGATGAGCGCTTTATGCGTATGTGGACCTACTATCTAAAATACTGTGAAGGCGGTTTTTTAGAAAGAACGATTAGCACGGTTCAGCTTGTCATTTCTAAGCCACACTGTAGAGAAGAACTCGCTCGGGTTTAGTGCAGTTGCTTGTTTAGTACAGCAAAACAATAAAGCGGCGCTGAATTCAGCGCCGTTGTTGTTTATATTTAACCCTTATTCATAACGAGTAACGACACAACGCACTAACGCCTACTCATCCACCACTGATATCGGTTTAGATATCATTGGCTTACCCTGATTAATGTTTATTTCAACCCGACGATTTTTCGCCCTGTCGGCGGATGTGGTTGCGTTTTCCACAATAGGGGCAGTATCGGCTTTTCCTACTACCGACATGCGGCTTTCATCAAAGCCAGGGGCTGTACGCATGGCTTCTGCCACGGCAACTGCACGTTGTGAAGATAAGTCCCAGTTTGAGCGATATAGCTCATTGGCAATATGCTGACCATCGCTGTGCCCTGAAATTTCAATTTCTCCCGGCACATCAGCGAGTAGCGTACCGATTTTTCTTAAAACGGGCTGAAACTGCGGCTGTAAGAAAGCTGAGCCCGCTGAAAACGAACCGTTCTCACGAATTCGAATAGTAAGCTGCTGACCTAGTGACTCCATTTCAACTGAGCCATCTAAAATTTGTTTTTCTAACTGTTGCGCCACTTTCTTCATCAATTCAGCCATTTGCGACTGATCAGTGCTCTGTTCTGCCGAAGAGGACGACTGGGTTGCGGTTTGTTGCGATTGACCGCCCCGCTGTTCGCCGCGCTGCTTCTGACGACCGCCCGCTGAGTCCTCATTTCCGGCCTGGAACTCTAGCATCTGTTGTGTCATTTCATTGGTTTGCTGCTGAATAGATTCAATAGGCGTAGGATCAGGTTTACCCGGACGGAATTCCATAGCAATAACGCTTGTTCCCTTGGGAATATCCTTTACTTCAATTTTGTTCTGTACGCCGAAAGCGAACTTCATTGAGCCCGCTATCTGTTTAAACTTAAGTACGTCCATTTCAGAAAATGAGAGCAGAAGTACGAAAAAGCACATAAGCAATGACATCAAGTCAGCGAAGGTTCCCATCCAAGCTGGCAGCCCCTCGGGGGGGCATTTGGGGCATTCTTCTTCAGCCATTACTCTTCCTCTGCGCTTCCGCGTTTACTCGCCGCAAGGTAATTCTTTAGTACTCCCTCTATCACCCGAGGGTTCTGACCATCTGCGATACCGACTATTCCGTCAAGAACAAGGCTCTGGTTTAGCTTTTCCTCGCCGGCGCGCACTGACAATTTAAATGCAATTGGCAAACATATAACATTGGCAAAGAAAGCACCGTAAAGCGTGGTAAGTAGTGCAACCGCCATCGCGGGCCCAATTGCTTTTGGGTCATCCATATTAGAGAGCATGGCTACCAAGCCGATCAGTGTACCAATCATTCCCATTGCCGGTGCAATATCACCCATGCCTTTGAAAAATGAAGCACCAAAATCATGGCGTTCGGAAGTCATTGAAATATCTTTAGCGAGAGTCTCTCTGACTACTTCAATATCATGGCCGTCGACCAGCATATCGACGCCTTTTTGCATAAATTCGTTTGAAATTTCCGCCTCTTCTAGCGCAAGGAAGCCACCTTTTCGCGCGGCATCTGCCATTTCAACAATTTTCTCAATAAGCTCTTCAGGCGATTCAATTTTGAACATGAAGGCCTTGCCTGCAATTTTACCTGCGCCAAAGAACTGACCTAACGTAAATTGTGACAAAACAACGAATAAGGTCCCCCCGAATACGATAAGTATTGACTGGACGTCGATGAACATGCCCAAGCTGCCGCCTAAGATCATAGCCATAACTATGAAACCAATGGCGCCCAACATACCTATGACGGTTGCTAAATCCACTCACTCTTCCCCATTTATGCGCAGTCAGTGCTGTTGATGTACAATATTCTATCGGCAATAGATAGAAATACTAAAACGACATTATTGAAAAATATCACATTTATTTGTTTTTTATGAAGTGTAGGTGGCGTTAAATACGCTAGCTACACCTTCTATAACCCTATTTCATTATCGAGTTTATATGCCTAAAGCGTTTATTCTAGCGTTACGTTAGCACGCTAAAGAAAAAAGACACCTAGCAGTAGCATGGAATATAGCACAAAATGGTTAAATACTGCTTTTTGTACTGCATGAAAAAAAAGCGATATACCGGTGATATGGGCGATATAGAGACAAACCATTTGACCCCTGTGCGACCCTCGGTTAATGTGCGCGGTATACGTATTTTGGCCATTAAAATGAGTGTTTTTATGACGACAGAAAAAGTATCCGCGTCTTTCGAAGAAACGTTATCAGAGTTAGAAGCCATCGTTAACGAAATGGAAAACGGTGATCTGCCGCTAAATAAAGCACTAGAAAAGTTCGAACGAGGCATTGCCCTCTCTCGTCAAGGTCAACAATCTCTTGAAAACGCCGAACAAAAAGTAAAGATATTGCTTAGTGAACAAGGCGAAGACACCCTTCACACTCTACCTGAAAGTGAACAACCCTAATTTGTTCATTTTTACATTACAGGCAACCTATGAATTTTTCTGCTTTGCATCAGCAAGTTAAACAGCAAACTGATGCATCTCTTCTTACTCTGATTGATGAACTACCGGATTACGCACCGCGCCTGAAAGACGCTATGCGTCACGCGCTGCTTGCTGGTGGCAAACGCATGCGTCCGCTGCTAGTGCAAGTTGTAGGAAATACGCTAGACGTCCCTAAAACGGACCAAATGGCTATTAGTATGGCCATTGAATGCGTACATGCCTATTCTCTCGTTCATGACGACTTACCGGCCATGGATGATGATGACTTGCGTCGCGGTATGCCTACCTGTCACATCGCCTTCGATGAAGCAACAGCGATATTGGCAGGTGATGCATTACAAGCACTTGCATTTACCGTATTAGCCGATGCACCGTTGAGCACCTACGCTGAAGCCAAACGCCCTCAGCTATTATCTGTGTTAGCTAAAAGTGCCGGCTATGTGGGCATGTGTGGCGGTCAAGCCATCGATTTGGCCAGTACTGGCGAAAGTATTTCTCTTGATGAATTAAAACGGCTGCACAAGTTGAAAACCGGGGCTTTACTGCGCGCCTGTGTTGAAATGGTGGCTATAGTAAGTGAAGATTTATTGCCAGAGGCAAAAGTTGATTTGATGGCTTACGCTGCAGATATCGGGTTGGCGTTTCAAGTTCAAGATGACATCTTGGATGTGGTTGGCAGCAGCGAAAAATTAGGGAAACCCGCAGGGTCTGACGAAGCGTTAGGGAAAAATACATTTCCGGCCAAACTTGGTATGGAAGGCGCCAAGCGTGAATTAGAAATGCTTCATGATAATGCACTTCAAGCATTGGCGCGTTTGCCCTACAATACAGACAGTTTAATTGCGTTTAGCGAGCTTTTGGTAAAACGCGACCATTAGCCACGCGCCATGTTGAAAAAGATAATAAGTACATGAGTTTAGATCTCCAACATTACCCAACGCTTGCGCTTGCGCAAACACCTGATAAGTTGAGGCAGCTGCCTCAAGACAAATTACGCGAGCTCGCCGATGAATTACGTGAGTACTTACTTAATAGCGTAAGTCAAACCAGCGGGCACTTTGCCTCAGGTTTAGGCACAGTAGAGCTTACTGTCGCACTGCACTATGTATACAACACCCCCTTTGACCGTTTGTTGTGGGACGTGGGCCATCAAGCCTATCCACACAAAATTTTGACCGGCCGTGCTGAGCGCATGAGTACCATTCGCCAGAAAAACGGTTTACATCCGTTTCCGTGGCCGCCGGAAAGTGAATACGACACCTTTGCTGTTGGCCACTCGTCTACATCGATTAGCGCTGCGCTCGGCATGGCGGTAGCGGCAGAAAAGGAAGGTAAAGACAGAAAAGTGGTATCGGTCATTGGCGATGGCGCGATGACAGCGGGTATGGCGTTTGAAGCACTTAACCATGCAGGCGATATCAAAAAAGATATGGTGGTGGTGCTCAACGACAACGAAATGTCTATCTCTGAGAACGTAGGTGCACTGAATAGCCACCTAGCGCGTTTGCTGACAGGAAACTTTTTCAACTCCATTCGCGATGGCGGTAAAAAACTGCTTAGTAACGTACCGCCTATTAAAGAGTTTGCCAGCCGTGCAGAAGAGCACCTTAAAGGCATGGTCGTGCCTGGTACTATCTTCGAAGAGCTGGGCTTTAACTATATAGGTCCTATTGACGGTCACGACGTCAATGCTGTTGTAGATACCCTTCGCAACATGCGTAACTTCGATGGCCCGCAGCTGTTACACGTGGTCACCAAAAAAGGTAAAGGCTACGCCGTTGCAGAAGAAGACCCGATAAAATTTCACGCAGTGCCAAAATTCAACCCAGCAGACAATGCACTGCCTAAGTCTAAGCCTTCTGCACCCACCTACTCGGCTATTTTTGGCCAGTGGCTGTGTGATATGGCAGCACAAGACCCTAAGCTTATGGCGGTGACGCCTGCTATGCGTGAAGGCTCAGGCATGGTTGAGTTTTCTCAGCGTTTTCCTGAACAATACTTCGATGTTGCCATTGCCGAACAGCATGCAGTGACCTTTGGCGCCGGTCTTGCCAAAGACGGTATGAATGCGGTTGTTGCGATTTATTCATCGTTCCTTCAGCGCGCTTACGATCAGCTTATCCACGATGTGGCAATTCAAGACTTACCGGTATTATTTGCCATAGACAGAGCCGGCATAGTTGGCGCCGATGGCCCTACTCACCAAGGCGCGTTTGATATTGCTTTCCTTCGCTGTATTCCAAACATGGTCGTGATGGCACCTTCAGACGAAAACGAATGTCGTCAAATGCTCTACACTGGTCACAAGCTTCAAAAGCCAGCGGCGGTACGGTACCCTCGCGGGGCAGGCATGGGGGTTACGCCAGATGAAGCCATGACAGCGCTTGAGATTGGTAAATCACGTACCTGTCGAGAAACCGCGAAAGATAAATCTGAAAGCGTTGCTATTTTGAACTTCGGCTGTTTATTGCCCTATGCACTTGAAGCAGCAGTGGCTATTGACGCTACGGTTATCGACATGCGCTTTATCAAGCCATTGGATGGCGACGCTGTTTTAAAAGCAGCCAACGAACACAGCGCACTTATAACCTTAGAAGACGGCTGTATTATGGGCGGTGCTGGCAGCGCTGTACTAGAGCATTTACAGCAAAACGGTGTATTAAAAGCTGTGAAAATGCTTGGCTTACCGGACAGCTTTATCCTGCAAGGTACACAACAGGAAATGTACAAAGAGCACGGCTTAGATGCTGAAGGTATTATTGCTGCGGCAAAATCGCTAATAGGATAACAGCGTTAGAGCCACATCAATTAAACACGAAAAAGCCCGCAAACATGCGGGCTTTTTGTGAGAAATTCTCGGATATATCTTCTTTGCTTACTACACGTCTTAGGCGCTAAACCTTAAGCTTTATGTTAACGCATTAAAACAAGGCTAAAGCTGCTGGCCAGAACACCATTAGCAAATGTAGGCAACCGCATGCCATGGCGCCAGCCAGTAAATCGTCTAGCATTATGCCTGTACCACCGTGTAAGCGCTTATCAATAACGCCTATCGGCCAAGGCTTTAAAATATCGAAAAGCCTAAATAGAATAAAACCAACCAGCAAGGATGATGCGGTAATTGGTACAAATAGAAACGTGACGAACATGCCCGCTATTTCATCCCACACGATAGAGCCATGGTCGTGGACCTGCATATCGTCAGCCGTCTTACCGCAAAGGTAAATGCCCACAACTGAGAATATTAGCGTAAGCGCGATAAATGAAACAATGGATACTTGGCTACAGGCGATAAGCAAAGGCAATGCAGCTAGAGAGCCAAACGTCCCAGGCATAAAAGGAATTAGCCCGCTACCAAAGCCCAACGCTAGAAAATGGACCGGATTTTTCATACTCACTCTAGCGCGAAATTCAGCCTGCATGTAAATTCCTTTGTCTCACGTCTAATTAATCGATTGTACTTAAAAGCTATGCTCGTAACCCGCCGCAGCGACAGGCGTATACTTCTCATTATTTTTAAGTAATGAGAGTTTGCCGTTGTGACCGGTTAATTGCCCGATACACGTTGCTTTTACGTTTGTACTTGCCAAAGACGTTTCCAGGCTGCCGTGTTGCTCTTCGCTTACCGTAAAAATCAACTCGTAATCATCTCCAGCAGATAGCGCATATTCGATAGCCTGTTCAGGCGACACGGCGCTAGTTAACGCCCGAGAAAGTGGCAAGCGCTCTACGTGAACATTTGCGCCACAATTAGACGCTTTTAAAATATGACCTAAATCTGATATCAAGCCATCAGATATATCGATACATGATGTGGCAATACGACGAATAGCTGTACCCACTGCAACTCGGGGAGTTGGAAAGTAATGACGATTAATTAACACCTCTTTTGCTTCGCCTGAGACACTTAGCTTATTTTGTAGAATATCTAAGCCAGCACCAGCGTCGCCTAACGTACCGGTAACATAAAGCCAGTCACCCGGCTTTGCACCGCTTCGCGTCAGCTCTGAACCCGGTGGTATAAAGCCTTGCGCGGTAATCGTCATTGCCATAGGGCCTTTTACCGTATCACCGCCGATTAACTGCACCGAATAATACCTGTCTCTTATACACATCTCCGAGCCCACGAGACCGAGGCTGAT
>OJCR01000257.1_pt1 | contig 26851 bp, 17 predicted proteins | sample 1591611 | NCBI WGS metagenome assembly OJCR01 (sample SAMN05416815, study PRJEB24817) | seawater metagenome | isolation source: Sea water | place: Canada:Atlantic | collected 2013-07
CGGCAGCGTCAGATGTGTATAAGAGACAGACCCCATTGTCCTCGTAGAAAATGGCGGGTTCGCCTATGGCCGGAACTCGATTTTGGAGTCGGTGGAAATGAAGATCAATGATGGTGAATTCTGGTGTTTCATTGGGCCCAACGGGGAAGGGAAAACAACTTTCATCAAGGCCTTGTTGGGAGCACTCAGGCCAAAACGTGGTTTGATACGCTTGCGTGCAGATTTTGCAAGAAGGACCCGTATAGGTTTTGTGCCTCAAAGTTGTGACTTGAATCCAAGTGTCCCGACCACGATCGAATCCTTTGTGAAACAAGGCACGGCAGGTTTGAACGTCGAGCGAACAAAATTAAACCATCGAGTGCGGCGAGCGCTTGAAGTGATGGGAATTCAGTTCATTCGTGAACGAAGCATCTGGCGTGTTTCCGGAGGGCAACGACAGCGAGCCATGGTCGCACGAGCGTTGGTCAGAGACCCCCTGATGATGATTGTCGATGAGCCTACTGCTGGATTGGATCTTGCTGCCTCTTCGGGGCTTTTGAAAACCATCACGGAACTCAATCAAAAGCACAAGATTACAGTTATTTTTGTGACGCATGATTTACAGCTGGCAGGAAGGTATGCGTCTCATGTCGCCATCTTTAAAAACAAGCGTGTAATCAATGGCCCGATTGGTGAAATATTGACCGGTAAGAATTTAGAAAAAGCTTTCGGTGTCCCCACTGAGGTCCATCAAACATCTTCGGGTGAATATACAGTGCGCTCAAAAGTTGAATTTCAGGAGGCGACCGTATGATAGCTGAATTTATTGAGTCATGGCCTCTTTTTTACCGTACTTATCTGAGTGCCATCATGATTGGCCTGTCTCTCTCCCTTCTCGGTGTTGTGGTCGTCGCCCGTGGAAATGTTTTCGTGGCTGCAGCCATCTCTCAGGCTTCCTTGCTTGGAGTGGCGCTGAGTATGTTCTTTCGTCTGGGGCAGCCTGTATTAACAGCCGTATTCTGCTCTGTCGGTGCTTCTCTTCTGGTTGCGCGGAAACATTCTGGCGGAGGGAGTTCAAGCAGTGAGGAATTGACCGGATGGCTGTTTCTCATCAGTGGGAGTCTGTCCGTGTTGCTACTTGCTAAAATGCCATTTGGATTAAAGGAAATACAGTCTCTTTTTTCTTCCAGTATTATCGGAGCAAATTCGCTGGATATCGGAGTATTTGCCTCACTGCTGGTGATTTTTATCTTATTTCTGCTCACACGCATGCGCCGGCTCACATTGTTTCTTTCTGATCCTGTCATGGCTGCCGCTGTCGGTGCCAACATCATGATATGGTCGGTGACCCTTTCAATTGCTTTGGGATTGGCAACTGGCTTGGCCATTCGCTCTTCGGGGATGCTCTTTACTTTTGGGTGCTTGATTCTTCCAGCTCAAATGGCAAAGCACATATGCCGTGATATCTCACCGATGTTCATGGCGGCTCCCATCATGGCCATTGTTAGCATTCTCTCCGGATTGGTGCTTGGAAATTATTTTGATCTTCCTCCGGCTCAAACCATCATTGCCTTGATGTCATTCATGTTGCTCCTGACATGGTCCTATCGTTGGACAAGAGATTCCTTTTTTGTCACTTCATAGAAAATAGGGTTCTTTCAAAACTGTGACTATGCTGAGTCAACGAAAACAATTTCAGATAGCATGTATCCTCGTCGTACTCAGCGGGGCCGCCTCACTATCACATCAATTGCTCTGGACCAACCGGATGACGGATCTTCTGGGTGCCAGTGCGGCCTCGGTTGCGCGCGTTTTTGGTTGTTTCTTTCTTGGCCTCTCTGTCGGAGCGGGAGTGATGGGATGGAAAATATCCAGTGTGAAGCATCCCTGGCGTTGGCTCGCGTGTGCAGAATTTGCAGTGGCACTGATGTGCTTGCCCATTTTGTGGCTGTCCTATTGGACTGATTGGATCTGGCCATGGTTGCGGCTGGACGGATTGCTGGGCTGGCAAGGCGCCTGGATTAAATGGATATTGTCCATGGGTGTTGTGTTTTTTCCTGCAATGGCCATGGGGACGACATTGCCGATTGTCATCAAAGGGGTAAGTTCGGCATCAGCTTTGAAAGGTCACTTTAGCGTCTGGCTTTATGCTTTGAATACTTTGGGCGGACTATTGGGGCTGGGAATCACCGGTTGTCTGACCTTGTATGCGTTCGGTATCAGCGGAGCCATGATGCTGGCCATCGGTACGAATATCTGTGTTGGCATGATTGCCCTTTGGGTGGATAGAAAATCAAAAATCATTGATAATCATATTCGACGTGATCTGGTTCCTGATGGTGGTGTGCTGGCAACGCTAGGTCAAATTGGCTGGAAAGCATCAAGCACTGCTTTTGCTTCGGGATTTCTGATACTTGCACTCGAGATTCTGGCCATGGATCTTGTGATGCTGATCGCGCCTTTGTCTTTTCATGCACCACTGGCTGTTTTGGGTGCGTTTATATTCACCTTGGCGCTTTCTGCCTCTTGCATTCCTCTTCTTGGAACTAAATGGCGTCGCGGCAGTCAATGGATCATGCTACTGCTGGCTGCTGCTGGTATTTTAGCTGCCGCGGGACCCTACTGGTTTGTCCAGTCGGCTATGAACACTGAGGGAGTTCTGCCGGCCGATAGTCTTGTTAGTTTTACGCGTTCGCTCGTGTTTACAGTTCTATTATCATTTGGACCGTGCATCCTGTTGGGTGGATTCATTTTTCCAAGCCTTTTGGGGATGATCCCTGATAAATGCGAAAAGAGCAATGCGGTTGGATTTCTTTTGGCTTTCAATGGTTTGGGAGGGCTTTTGGGAGCAGAATTTACCTATGGTTTATTGATGCCAATGCTGGGTGTATACCTTGGGATAGGGGTAGTTGCTGTGATATATGTGCTGATGGCTTTTCTCTGGGTACAGTGGAATTCAAAGAAAAAGCCTGTTTTCGCAAACCTTGCTGTTTTTGGCGCTCTACTGATCACGGCAGTATCCTTTTTTTGGTTAAGACAATTGCCGGTTGTGAATCCGAACATGGGACTCAAAATCCTTGAGTTAGATTCTGGACGTGAGGGTAATCTGGCTGTTGTTGAGCATGAAAATTTTGGACGTGGATTACTTTTTTCCAATCAGTATCTGCTCGGCAGTACCAACGTTCGCTATGATCAGGAGCGCCAAGCTCATATCCCATTGATGCTTCATGGAGAACCCAAGCATGTCTGCTTTGTAGGGTTGGCCACTGGTATCACTCCTTCCGCAGCATTACAGCATTCAATGGTCGAAAAAATTGACGTGGTGGAGCTATCCTCGATGGTCACTCGTGCAGCAGGAACTCATTTTACAGATTTTAACGCTCATATCATTCAAGATCCTCGTGCCCATATCTACGTGGAAGATGGTCGCACTTTTATTGCGTCTCAGCGCGATCAATATGATGTGATTGTCAGTGATCTGTTTCTGCCCTGGCGCCCTGGTGTAGGCCGGCTCTACAGCGCTGAGCACTTTCAATCGACGCGGAACGCCTTGCGCTCAGGGGGGCTTTACTGTCATTGGTTGCCCCTTTATCAGTTTACCAAAGAACAGCTGGATTTGGTCTTGAGAACCTTTCAGAGCGTTTACCCCAAGGTATATTTATTTGAGGGAAAGCTGCAACTGGATGCCCCTGTCCTTGGTCTGGTTGGGTTCAAGAGCGGAGATCTTAAATGGAAAGAGCTTCAGGATGCCTGTCGTCGTGAGCGTCTGGCCGGCGATATCAAAGATCCGACAGTGAGATGGTTGCAGGGACTCGCGATGTTGTTTCGTGGAACGATCGATTCCGATGTTCAGTACGAGAACATCAATACGCTTGATAACATGCAACTTGAGCTTCAGGCCGGGCTTGACCGAATGATCGATCCTGAAGGGAGCAAATATCTGACAGGTATCAGCTGGTTGTCCCTTGCTCAAAATTATCTTCAAAAGAATGCTCAGAGGGGTTACCCAAACACTATTCAGGATTTTCCCTTGAAAGGCATGAAAATAAGTGTGCTGAGCGAAAGAATCAAACAGGGTGGCGAAACAAAAAAATCAAGCCTTCGAGAAATTTTTTCTCAAGTGCCTGAGGCCATGCTTAAAGACCAATACGCTGAATGGAAGCGTTGGGCTGGTGCTGAGATAAGTGTGAGATGGAAACCCGAAAGTGATAAACTGAACGCACCATAGTTATGATTTCAGCTAACGTTTAATGATTTAGACAATGATGAATAAAGAATATTTATCGACCATCTTTGAACACGACCATTCGTTTGGTCAGGGCAAAAAGAAGCCTGGTGAGTTGAAGACCATCCTTGTGATTGTGATCACTTTTACAATGATGATTGTGGAAATAACGGCCGGTCTGGCTTTTGGATCCATGGCGCTGCTCGCCGATGGTTTGCACATGGCCTCTCATGCAGCTGCACTTGGTGTTTCAGCCATCGCCTACGTATTTGCACGAAAGTACGCACACGATCCGACCTACAGTTTTGGCACCGGAAAAGTCAATGTCCTGGGAGGTTTTACGGGAGCCGTTCTCTTATTGGTTTTTGCCCTGATCATGGTGAGTGAAAGTATCCATCGATTGGTCTCACCTGTGGAGATTGTTTTCAATCAGGCAATCACAGTAGCAGTGATTGGCCTCATCGTGAATGGTTTATCGATGCTCATTCTCGGTCATGACGATCACCACCACCATTCTCAGGATCATGAAGACGATCACCACCATCATCATGATCATAACCTGAAAGCAGCCTATCTCCATGTACTGGCGGATACGCTTACATCCTTACTTGCGATTTTTGCCTTACTGGCTGCCAAATATTTTGGATGGGTCCAAATGGATCCGCTGATGGGAGTCGTGGGGGCAATCGTTATTTCCAAATGGTCCTTCGGTTTGTTATCTCAAACTGGTTCCGCCCTTTTGGACCGTCAGGGCCCCGATCGCATCAAGGATAAGATCATTGGCAGAATTGAGGGTGCGCAATCTGAGACTTATGTCTTTGACTTGCATGTATGGTCTATCGGTCCTGGGATCTTTGCGGCCTCTTTCATTGTGGTTTCAGATCAACCAAAATCACCTCATTTTTATAAAGGTCTCCTCAAGGATATGGGGCAAATCGTGCACATAACCGTCGAAACACATCTGCTTGATTCGGAGAAATTGAATGATCACTCCACAAGACTTCAAGCTCAGGTATAGGTTAGTCTTAGAGCTTTCTCCTTAGCGGTAACTTAATCATTTTTGTATTACCTTCACTTGAGGTAATTCGGCCTATGTCCGCATTTTAGGCTTTAAATGACCTTTTATTCCGTCCGACAAAAACTAATGATTTTTATCTGGATTGATCGACACGTGCTTTCCCTGACGAGGTGCTTGCTTTGCCCATGGGCCATCAGGTCTGAACACGCCAGAGGCTACTGAACATGGTAATGCATGGGGAACGGATAGTCGGTATCAACATCCCATAATCGGCCGACTGCGGCCCGCATCCACATGTTGATACAGTAGTAAACCCAATGGACTTCTTCTTCCGATCGGCGCCCTCCATTGGTGGGGATAAAAATGATCTGTGCACCTTTCTCTGAAAGTTTCTGACTCAAGTGGAGATCAGGCATCGGGGTGTATTGCTGATTTCCCCATATTTCCTTACAGGTGGGTCCGCTCACTCGAATCCCCTTGATTTCTACTTGAAGGTTTTTGGGGGAAACTCCCGCCAAACAAGGGCTTTGAGTGTAAACCATGAAACTTGCCTGATGAATCGTAAAAGCCAATCCGGTTTTAGTGCTTTTGATTGTCCGATTCGGTGTGACAGGTAACTAAGGCAAGAGCGATATTGGATCGATTGGCTCGCTCCACAATGTTTGCCAATGCGCTGCTCACTTTTGTCTGATCGGATTTAGGAACTTGATCCCTGACTTTTAATGTTCAAGATGAACAGATGTTACCCGCTGAATTGCATAAGCGACTGCACTCAAATGGGACAGTCTTTGGTTCTTTGATCGTTTCTCCCTCACCGCGCTGGCCAGATGTTGTTAAAACCTGTGGCCTTGATTTTGTATTCATCGACACAGAGCATATTGCACTGGATCGAGAAAAATTGAGTTGGATGTGTCAGACATACATGTCCCTGGGCCTGCCTCCCTTGGTGCGCATACCATCACCAGATCCCTATACGGCAACCACGGTACTGGATGGCGGAGCTGCAGGAGTAATCGCTCCCTATGTCGAATCCGTCGCTCAGGTGGAGGCCCTGCGGGGAGCCGTCAAGCTTCGACCCATCAAGGGTGAAAAACTCAAGGGAATACTGGCTGGTAAAGCTGTTGAACCAATATTGGAAGATTATATCAACAAAAGGGCAGCGGATTGTTTGTTCATTGTGAATATCGAGAGTGTTCCAGGGATCAATGCACTTGATGATATACTGGCCATTCCTGATTTGGATGGCGTGCTGATTGGGCCGCATGATCTTTCCTGCAATCTCGGTATCCCAGAGCAATACGATCATCCAGACTTCTTGGAAGCCTGCAAAACAATTTTCCATAAAGCCCGTGAAGCTAACGTCGGAGCAGGTATTCACTTCTGGGGGGATGTGTCTCAACAGGTCCGTTTTCTCGAAATGGGGGCGAACTTCCTTATTCACAGTGCTGACATACTGCTCTTTCAAAAGCATTTGTCCGCGGACCTGAGCGCCATTCGCAAAACCGCAGGAATCAAAGTCGACACACTGGATGACGGTAAGGTGGATTCCATATAATTCTATAGCTGATCGTTCCGCGAAAAGACATGGTTTGATACTGTGTTTTTGCTGGACAGATACTTCTCATTGGTAAAATGAAAGAGCCATGTGCATGCATGCTTTTAGTGGATGATCTGAAGCCTGACTTGAGCCTTATCGAAAGGGGTGTTTCCTAAGTCTTCGAGAATGGATCGCCTTGTTACAGGGAATCGATTTATTTCATCGTCACCGCCGTGTTATTATTTGACCCGGCTCAACTCGGACGTTGACAGCCATTTTGCATTGCTACTCTCAATTCACACTGTAGCGACGGATTTTTTTAATTGTTGGTACGGATTTTATTCAGTTCACAATTACAATGATGGGGCAACTGACATGAAACATATATGTGTCTGCCCTTAAGAATAGACACCTGACATCGATATGGTAAAAATTGTCCTAAATATCGTTTCTTTTTTGATAAAAAATTGATTGGAAGCAAATCCTACCATGGATGGTGACCTCTTTGCTTCGGGGAATAATGATCGAGGTCAGTTAGGTGGTCGCACATTTATAGGAGGCTTACCTCAAGCAGGGGTGCCCCACGCAGTCTTTCATAACCCCACCCAGATCGAAGTCGGTGTGCTTGATGTGGCGGCGGGAGACCAGCATACCCTGATCGTAAAAGGCGGGGGATCGAACTCTGAGGCTTACTCCGCGGGTGCAAATTGGCAGCACCAACTTGGATATGGTACAACGGGTACAGAAAGAGCTTTCCTTCCGGTCAAGATGCAACATGGGTTATCCGTTGTAGGCAATAATGCTGCACGTAATTGCCATAAAGTAGAACAAGTGGTTGCCGGAAACAACCACTCCCTGTTCCTCCGGGAAACTTTCTCTCTGAATGTGATGCCGCAGGTAATAAGTCAATTGCCCGGCACACGCTTTGAACTTCAGGCTCCCATGGCGGGTGGTGCAGGCGTGGAGCTTCAATGGTTCAAGGATGGTATTCCTTTATTTGATGAAATTTTAAATTTAGAGACTGGGGATGTTTTGGTCAGGGACCCCCTCAGCCCTGCCGATGCAGGGGAATACAAGATTTATATTGGGGTTGGCAGCACATGTGCCGAGATCCTGATGGCTTCCCTGGATGTTTCCTGTGCTCAGGATACGACGCCACCTGTGATCACGTTGATTGGGGATTCACGCGTTCAGATTCCCCTGGGAGTTCCCTTCCTGGACCCGGGAGCAATGGTCACCGACGACCTTGATCCGTCTGTTCAATACACGGTTCAAGGTGTCGTGGACGCAGCAAGCGAGGGTGTCTATGAACTGACGTATCATGCCACGGATATCTGTGGTAACCAGGCAACCCCCTTGACGCGTACTGTTTCTATTGTCTCCTGTGCTCAGGATACGACGCCACCTGTGATCACGTTGATTGGGGATTCACGCGTTCAGATTCCCCTGGGAGTTCCCTTCCTGGACCCGGGAGCAGTTGTCATCGACGACCTTGATCCGTCTGTTCAATACACGGTTCAAGGTGTCGTGGACGCAACTAGGGAAGGTGTCTATGAACTGACGTATCATGCGACGGATGCGTGTGGCAATCAGGCAATTCCCTTGACCCGTACCGTGACAATTTCGGCATTAAGGATGATTCCGGATGCAGTCGGTGGGAGGCAGGGAAGCGAAGTTTTCGTGCCTTTCCGTGTGTCCGGTTTTACCAACATGGAGGACCTGAATCTGAGCATTGAATGGGATCCTGGCTTCATGGAATTGGCTCTGGAAAATGGCTTTCCCAAATTAAGCTATCCCACGGGCACCGATATCCATGGCATGGTTACGCCACGTTTTGAATTTGGCTCAGGCCCATTAACTCCCGGGCGTCTTCGCATGCAATGGCCGGACAGTCGCATTTCCGGGGTTTGGCTTGGAGAGGGAGGGGTTGATGTTTCCGCTCCGAGTGATTCAGGGGTAACCCTTAATTTTAATGCAGGAATGCGGAAAGGGGCATATGCTGTAAATGACAATCCGTTTCTTTTTGAAACCGGCAGAACCTACAGGCTCAGCTTTGATGTTGCAGGACTGTCGACACCTATGCTGGTGACGGACGCCGGAAGCGGATCAGGACTGGCGCTGACCGTTCCTTCCGACGGCAATTACACGGTTGATTTTATGGCCGATGGGACGGAGTTACGCCTTTCCCCGAACAACCTCAGGCGGGATCTTTCTGTGGTTATCAGTGATCTTTCGATCACTCCGATGGATCCCATCGGGTATTCCCATCAGGATGGCACGGTGCTGTTTGCCTTCCACTTTACCTTGGTCGGTGATGTCGGGACGAGCAGTACGATCGGGATTGACAGTGATCCCAATCTTTTCACGGTGGAATGGGCCATGGACAGGTCGGCGAATATCACCACAGTGACTCAGCCTGCCGGTGTGATCATCCTCGACAAGGGAATGTTGGACCGGGAGATTCGCTTGAATGAGGCCGGTCCCATGCGTTCATTTGGCTTCAAGGGAGGCAAGGTAAGGGTTGAATTTGATACCCAGCTTGGGGAGACATACCTGTTGGAATACAGTGCCAGCCTGGGTTCGCCGGAGTGGCAACTGCTTGGTACCCGACAGGGGACGGGGCGCGCTGAGGTGTTTGAAGTGCCCGCAGGCGGTGGATCGGGTGGTTTTTTCCGCATGCTCAATCGTTAATCATTTGAACACATCCTCATCCCATGACCACAGATTGGTGTTGCTCGAAATCAGCGGTCTTTGACATTCCTTTTTTTTGAGTGTCAATCCATGGTGACACGGTGAAGTTTACCTGAGTGATACCCTTGCGAGGGATGATTTAGTGGTCGAGTGACTTAGCTCAGTGGAACTGGCAGGCGCTATTGAAAGGCATAAAGCCACTTTGTCGTGCGGAAGAAAATGAGATTATCCTGTATGGCAGGTGTTGCGTAGATCTCTCCATCCAGCTGGATGGTGGATACCTTTTCAAAACTGTCATCTGTTTTCATTACTGTCACCACGCCGCGTCGCGAGGCAAAGTAGATGTGATCATTGGCTGCGACCGGTGAGGCCGCATACATGCCGCTTGCGTTGAGCCGATCTTTCTCGATGAGTTTTCCCGTTTCCGCATCCCGAATCACAAAAAAACCACCGTTCAGAACAGCATAGACCCGGTCGCCATAGGGAAGGATGGTGGGTATCTCGGGCAAGTAGCGCCTCTCCGACCATAGTAATTCAGGAGTTGGCGTCTCTCCCTTCTTTCTTACAATCTGCACGCGTCCCTGCGCTGCCTGCATCTTCCGTGTCATGGAATCGATTTTCGAAACAAATTCCTCGAAAGGGATCTTCCCGTCATTGTTTAAATCAAATTCTGACTTGAACCGAGTTGACGGGCGCATGACATAGCCGAATCCAGGTGATGAAAGGGGCAGGTCGGGTCGCTGGGGCATGCGTATGCCTTGGGTGATTTCTTTTTCCTCGATCACGCCATTCTTGTTTTTGTCAAAACTCAAAATGTATTCCCAGGCCTTCTCATGATTGTAGTCGACCTCAAAGCCAAGCATGATCTTGGCGTTAATGAAAAGTTCCTTACCCCTTACGATAGGAAGATTGATGGATGATTTTCCCATTCCATCCATTGACCAGATTTCTTTTCCTGTGTCGGCTGAATAACCACTGAGACGGCCTGCTCCCAGAGTCACAATTTCTGCTCCATCAGCGGTTTCAAGAACAGAGGGAGTGCAATAGGAAATATTGGAAAAGGGTCTGGGTGTTTTCCAGATGAGGTTGCCCGTTTTTCCATCAAAGGCATACAGCATGGAGTTTGCTTTTTTCAGGCTGTCTCGAAGCAGGAACACGGTGCCATCATGCACCATGGGAGACCCCCCTGTGCCATATAAAAATGGAGTGCGTTTGAAATCATGATGCCAGATTTCGTTTCCAGAATGATCATAGCTCGTGAGACCAATGCTGAGACCGTAGGCGTAGACTCGTTGATCATCGGCACAAAGCGTCATGGCCGCTGGATTGGTGTCTTCGTGCAGATCTTCAAATCCCGGTCCCTTCCTGGGGCCTTCATAGGATCGTTTTCGACTCCACTCTATGGTTCCATCCTTTTTGGAAATGGCATGGATGAACACGGTTTTGTTTTCGAAGGACGTCAGGAAAATACGTTCTCCCCAAATGATAGGAGAAGAGTGCCCCAATCCGACGGGCACTTTCCATTTCAAACCCGTGTCATCGTTCAAATGCACCGGGGGTTTCCCTCCTTCGATCATGCCAGTCCCGTTGGGCCCTCGAAATCGACTCCAGTAGTTATCTGCATACAGCGTGCTGGCCAGCAGAAGTATGGCCGAAAGTTGGGTGCAATTCCTTATCATGATTTAATTTTAGATTACGAAGGATTTAATTTGCTTCAAGTTCTTTTGTTGTTGCTGATCAATTTGATACGAAATAAATATTTTTCTCCAACGCTCTCAGTAAGCCTGCGATGTTAAACCATGTTTTCAGAGCTTTCTGAAGAGAAGAGCAGCGCTGACGATATTAATGCGATCTCTAATGAATGATCTCTTCAATGGGGCCGTTGCCTTCCTCGACCAACAATGAAACGGGGCCCAGCTCAGGGAGAAACATCTTCGTGTGATCGACACCTAGTTGCCGGAGGATAGTGGCATGCAGATCACTGTAATAATGGGGGCTTTCCACCGCTTTGTAGCCTACTTCATCAGTGGCACCATGCACAATGCCGCCCTTGACTCCACCACCTGCCAACCATGAGGTAAAGCCCTTTGGATTATGATCGCGGCCAGTGGTATTTTGTGACCATGGCGTGCGTCCGAACTCACTGGTCCAGACAACAAGTGTCTCGTCCAGCATTCCGCGTTGTTTGAGGTCTTTGATCAGGCCAGTAATCGGCTTGTCGGTGGCTCGGCAATGCGGCTCGTGATATTTCATGTCGCCATGGGAATCCCAACCGCCGTTGCCACCGCCCGCATGGCAGATTTGAATATAGCGAACGCCTCGCTCGGCGAGACGACGAGCAATTAGCAGTTGTTTCCCGAATTCCTTGGTATGATCTTCGTCGATGCCATAAAGCGATTTGACATGCGATGGTTCTCGAGTGAAATCAACAGCCTCGGGGGCAGACATCTGCATGCTGGCAGCGAGTTCATAGGCTCTGGTTCGAGCTTGGATGTTTGAGTTGATCGCATAGCGTTTGCGAAATGCTTCGTTCATCTTTTGCAATAACTGCATCTGACGATCGCGTTCCGCGCCCAATCCTTCTTTGATTGGGTAAAGGTTGGGGATGGGTGTTTCTCCAGCTTGAAACGGTGTCGCAGAAACCGATGCGCCGAGATAGCCGCCTGTGAGTTGCACGGGTGAGGTGGGTCGACCAATATTGACGAAGGTCGGAAGATTCTTGTTTGAACTTCCGAGTGCATGAGAAACCCAGCCTCCAAATGAAGGGTGATCGAAAGCCCTGCCTCGATGTCCAGTGGTCGTTTCGATTACCGCAGGTGCATGATTGCCCTCGTGACACCACATGGATCGTACGACTGCAATGTCGTCGATGATGCTTCCAACATGGGGAAACCAATCCGAAACGGGAGTGCCCGATTGTCCGTAGCGTGTGAATGTTCGATGGCAGGGAATGACAGGGCGCTGCATCTCTGCGAGGTTGTCGCCGAAGCCGACCGCATCGATGAATTTCCCTGCGTGTTCGTTACCTTTCGGATCAAAGGTATCGATATGACTGACGCCCCCGCACATGAACAGGAAAATGACCGACTTGGCCTTGGGTTTTGAATCGGGAGTCAGAAGGGCGTTCTTGATTTCCCCACCTTCGGCCCACATGCCGCCGAGTGCGACGCCGAGAAAACCGCCACCGGCTTGATGCAGAAAGTGACGCCTCGAGTTTCGGTTTTCCAAAGTTGGATCGGTATCAACGGACATAGATGAATTCATCGAGATTGAAGATGAGCCAGGCGAGATGATTGAGGCGCTCAGCGTCACCTTCGAGGTAATCAAGGGCCAGGTTTTGTTCCCTGCTGCTGGGTGGTCTTGCGATTGTGAGTCGGTAAGTGAGCTCAATCGCCTGCTTCAGGTCATTTTCTGTTTCTTTGCGGACGCGTGATGCAAGTCTTGCGGAAGCAGATTCTACCTCGGGGCTGTTCATCAGAAACAGGGACTGAGGTGCCGTGACGGTTTGCGTTCTCATCGGGCAGGGGACGCGTCCATCATCCACATCGAAGGTCTGCAAGAATTGCGGTGTTATATCGCGATTGGTAGCAAAGCCGCGTGTGATGTATACACCTCTTCTCTGTGATGAATCGTCATTATCGGGGGTGAACGAGCGACCGCCAATGTTTAGATCCAGACTGCCAGCTGCCAAGTGAATGGTGTCCCAGATTGGTTCTGCTCCCAGTCGCTGAAGTCGGAAATGCCAAAGAAAGATGTTGTTCGGATCGATTTTCTGTGAAGCGGCGAATGCGGGGGTGATATCCGATTTCATTCGATAAGCGTCCGAAGTGACCATGAGACGATGTATGTATTTCATGCTATAACCACTCTTCACGAACTCCAATGCCAGCCAGTCAAGCAGGGCCGGGTGTGAGGGCAGCCCTGCCTGTCTGCCGAAATCGCTTGACTGCTTGTGTAGTCCCCATCCGAAATGCCACTGCCACATTCGGTTTACCGCGACGCGTGCAAAAAGAGGGTTCTCCGGCGCCGTCAACCAGTCTGCAAACGCCTCGATACGGCCTTCACGAAAATCGACGTCTCCATCAAAAAAAGGCCATCCCGCTTTTACCTCATTCTTCAGCTCGGGTCGGGACGGATCTGCACTGGTCAGGATGTAGCTTTTTTCCTGCTCTCGAACAGGATCTGTTTCCACCGTGTAAAAGACTGGGATTTGAGGCTCACTGCGCAGGCTTTCATTCACCTCATCCAGCTCTTTCTCCAGTCTTCGAGATTGTTTTTGGATCTCGTCGGGAAGGATCGCATTGATCTTGCCACCATCGATTCGAAGAATGGGAAAGTAGTCGTCAGCGATCTTCTGCTCTTCGACGCTGCGCTCTTTTTCGGACTTCAAAATCACGGCGCGCACATCGGCAGGGAGCATTGCAACGCGTTCGTTGTAGAGACGCTGCTTGTAGGGAGCGAGCAGATCAGTTCGTTTTTTCTCCAGCGGCGCGCGTGCCTTTTCAGTTTCCGCCCTGACTTTGCCGGCTTCCATCAACGTGGCTGCATCTGCGAGCGTCACCTTGCGCAGGACGAGTGGATCGAACAGCGCTTTCATGGAGTAATAATCAATTTCCGAAACAGGGTCGAACATGTGGTCGTGACATTTGGCGCACGCAACTGTCATGCCCATGAAGGCGGAAGAAATGGTGTCGACAGCGTTGATGGCGAGATTCTCGGCATTTTCGCCTTTACCTCCCCCTCGAGCGAGAAATCCCAAGGCAAACATGTCACCGGGACGCGGTTCCCTTTCCGAGCGGTAGCCGGTAGCTGACATACGGGTACGTTCGTTGGCACGTCGCCCTGTCAATTGAATCTGTACGAAATCATCGTAAGGAAGGTCTTCGTTCAAGGCATTGATGATCCACTCTCTCCAGAGATGCATTCCCGGAGCTGCTGTCATTCTTGAATCGGTGTCTGCGTAGCGCAGTACATCCAGCCAATGGCGTGCGTATCTTTCTGCGTGCTGCTCGCTGTCGAGCAGTTGATCCACAATTTGTTCAAAAGCATCTACCGATGTATTTCCAAGGAATGCCTGCTGCTCGGCTGGGGATGGAGGTAGTCCGGTAAGGTCCAGATAAACACGACGCAGCAGCGTGAGTTTGTCAGCTGGGCCGACCGTCTCAAGTCCTCGGGCGTGGCGCTCTTTGGAGAGAAATCGGTCAATGGGATGATACAGCTCTTCATCACCCTCAGGAACTGCCTGAGCGGCGATGGGGCGCAAGGACCACCAATTCGCCATGAGGTTGCTTCTCTGGGCACCCAATAAATCGCAACCGGCAAGATACATCCATGTCGCAATGAAGATGCCGCAGCCGACGCGACGACTTATCGAGGCAGTATTTTTATCAGCAATGGTTGGCACTGGAGAAAAGATCATTTTTTTTACTTGAAAAGGCAAGACTTTCAGCAGTCAAGCTATCTGCACAATCTAACTCAATCGCCCTAACAATTTTGCAGCCCAAGGGGCCTTAATCAGTGATAATGTACAACGACTCAGGCATACTCCTCATTCTCACTCACCCCTTCCTTATCCAGCACAGGGCTCTCACGTATTGACTCAGGCTGACAACCCACCTGTTTTGCGTGATTGCACAACAGTCATCAAGAAGTCCACAAAGATTGCAGCCAAAGGTTAATTATTGTACGTATTAATGCCATGCAGAGGTTTTCTTCAATCGCATGTTACATGGTTCAGGCAACGTTTTTGATGACTATGGTCGTTCACTTGACCGCTTGCCGTACCTTTGGTCCGGAAGCCATTCAGTCTTCACAATTGGATTACAATAAATCTCTTTCCAATGGAGTGCAGCAGGAGTTGCTCCTGAATATTGTTCGACTGAGGTACAGGGAGTCACCGTTTTTTCTGAATCCCGGGAATTTGACCACGAGTTTCAAAACAAGTGCCAGCTTCGGATTGAATGGGGACCTGAATCTGGGGGGAGGCAGCGATTCACTTTCCCCGTCAACTGGCTTTGGATACTCGCATGCGCCCACAGTGGTTTACACCCCGGTTCAGGGGAAGGACTTTGTCAGAGATTTGATGACGCCCCTTGATCCCTCCGAACTCTTCTTTCTTGATCAGTCTGGATGGGATCTGAAGAGGGTTTTCGGCTTGGCGATCGAACGAATCAACCATCTGAATAACGCTCCCTCTGCCTCAGGGCCAACACCTGAGCAAGCCCCACCAGGATTGGAGGATTTTAAAACGTTGATCCATCTTCTCAGTGAGCTTCAGCAGGATGGCTCTTTTGGTTACTCGCAAAGTTCCGAGGAAGGCAGTGTGAATTTTTTCCTGAATCCCGATAATGAAAATGATCCGAAAGTGAATGAAGTGAAGCGATTGCTTGAATTGAGTCCCGCATCGACGGAACTAAGACTGCATCATGAGGAGCAGATGCAGGATCAGGAGAGCATTTCCATCGGGACACGATCCTTGCTTGGTATCCTTTTCTATCTTTCGCACAACGTGCAAGCACCTGAGTCGCATCGCAGTCAAGGGTGGGTCACGGTCACACACAAAGATGGCGATCCGTTCGATTGGAGTAACACGCCTGCGGGGCAGTATTTCAAGGTGCTCTACAGCGAAAAACCTCCTGTGAATGGCTTTCTGAGCGTTCCTTACAAAAAGGGTTATTACTACATCGCAGATGAAGATTTGAATACAAAATCAACCTTCCTCCTACTGCTCCATCTCCAATCACTTCAAGCAGGAAAGAACCACGAGGACAACAGTCCCACGTTGACGATTCCGATTGGAGGATAAAACGTTCAAATATCTCATAAGTGCCCTGCGCATGTTACTACACATCGGGGTGTCCACGGGCAGGTGCCAATCTGCCGTGTTCAATCCTGCCAGAGAAAGCGCATTTCCTCCCGGTGGTCTCGGTGTTCGCGCCATGATGGGGAAGGACTTTCCTGCAATTGCTGTTCGATGACGTAGCGGCGCAGCGTGATGAAGCGGATCATCTCATGCACGCCACGCTCGAACTCGAGGATGTCGCGTCTTCCCAAACCCTCCTGAGATGCGACATGGGGGTGAATCCGCACATACATCTCACCAATGCGAGCAAGGATCTTTTCCTCGTTCCAGACCTCATTCAACAACCTTTGCGCTGTCTGCCGGTATATTTGCTTGCCCGCGTCCGTCATCAGAAGGGCTCGACCAAGAATGCCACCTTGTGGACGAAACATATGTTGATCCAATTCTTCAAACAATTGATCTGCTCCGTGGGGGAAGAAGTAAAACTTGTCTGACAAGGGATCATGGTAGAGACGGTAATTGTTGACTTGTGTATAACCGTCCCAGTGATTCACGAATTGCTCGAGGCACAGGAAGGTGGTAAAGGATGATAACTCCACATGGTCATCTAAATCGCTCCATGGATTGTCCTCACCCGCTTCCTCAATCGCTTGAGCGAGGCGTTTGAGGTCTGAGCGGTCTTCTTTATTCTGGTTGGAATCGAGATCCAGATGTTCCCATTCCATGACATCCCCGGGCCCTTCGTATAGGTTGCCGCTTGCGTCCTCGAACCACCGTTTCAGGAAATCCTTGGTGACGGCTTCGACCTGAACATACAAGCCGTAAGGGCTTCCATTGACGGAAAGGGTGGCGTGTGTGATGCGCGGGGCTGGAATCTGGGCATCTCGAAACAGTGAATACCCAACAGATTCACGCATGTAGGAGGGATCCTGGGCGGCATTGTTTAGAATGATGCGGCGCAGGCCATGAAATCGCTGGCCAGATTTGAACTGATTGAATTTCACTGTGAACGCGGCCTTGGAACGTCCATCCATCATCCGGAAGCTTCCCCATCCACCCTTCAAACGCACGCCGACATCCTCATAGACCTGCCCCTGATCCCGAAACGTCCCTCGTGCATATTCCTTGGGACTTTTTCGTAGCGCTTCAATAGCATCATCGGATAGTTCAAGCTGATAATGGCGGACAGAGGAGTCTTCCCAGAATTCGGAATTTTTATCTTCTCTGGGTTGTGCTGGTGCTGGGGCCTTTGCCAGTGAACTACTCAACTTCAATTGCAATAAGATCCCTTCTGCTGCCTGGCTCGCCAGAGATTCAGGAGCAAATGTGGTAACTGTCTCCGCGAGGAGCATTGCCGCATGAGGGTGGGAGGTAGCAAGGGATAAAACCCTCTGGACAGCGTGCGACGCGACTTCATCCAAAGAAGGTTTGTCCTCCCTGTGATCTTCTTCTTTTTGTTCGCGCCTGCTTTCCACCCAGCGATAGAAGGGACTATGATCCATGTGCCTCTCATGCTCATCTTCGGCGAAGCTTTGGTGATGCAACAGGAATTCCGCTATTTCCATGGCTTCATGATCCACTTGCTCCAGCAGTGGGAGGCGTCGTCGCAATGCAAGACGTGCATGCGCCTTGCGGAATGACGTCAACAAAGTTGATTGAAGATTATTTTTTTCTGCATCCAGACCATCGAGTGATATGTTGAGATGCTCCAGAATGGGAGCCACCTTGTCTTCTACAATCTCCGAGTCGTCGTTTTCTGTTTTCTCGCTCAGAACACGGACAGCATCCTGCAGACGGTTCAGGGAAATGAGATTGCTCAAGTGCAAGATCAGGGATTCTGCATTGCCTGAATCTTGTTTTATGGACTGTATTTGGGATTGAATTTCCCGACTCGAAGCGCCGCGTATGAAGTCGATGGTCAAGTCCCATCGCTCCATCCATTCGAGCGCTTCCTCCCTTGCATCTCCTGCGGCTTCCTCGGATGCAATCGCTGCCATGATCCTGACAGCCTCAGATCCTGCTCCGGACTCAGCCAGAAGTTTTGCTCCTTCCAGAGCATGCATCCAATCCTCATGTCTCGTTCCAACGCCTCTCACATCGGCCAATCCTCCTCTTGAGTCGGAAATAGAACCCTCATTCGTGGCGTTTTTTTCTTCGCCTGATATTTGCTGGATGGTTGATGATAATCCAAAAAAGATACTCAAGATGAACAGGCAAAACGAGAGCTTCCGATTGCAACTCCAGCCAGGATTTATATGATGTGAATCTTCATGGGTGAATGACATAAGCATGGAAACAATCTGTTGAAGGGATGTTCAGCGCACAAGTGTCTTTTAAATCAAATAATGAGTGTTTCATTCATGAAGTTTCAGGCGTTTTCGTTGAGTGTCTGAGCTCGCTGTTTTACAATCCTCTTTTCTGATGCACGCCATTTTTTCAGTTCAACAGGATAGTTTTTTCTCATTGGGCCAGGTGGTGCATGAGGAAAGCAGTATCGTCTTCGAAGGGAACTTTTGCGTTGGGATATTTGAGAAAGACTGCCACTCCCTCCTCGCGCAGTTTTTCTTCCATTACAATACCGAAATTCACATGGTGAATGGACCAGCCCTGAGCACGTTTGGGATTGTTGGGAATTGAAGCTTCGGGATGCATACCATAGCTCATGAAAGTGGGTGGGTCATCCGAGCTTATGTGATGGATGATGGAAAGTTCATGGACAAGTGCTCTCTGTTCGATTTCAGAGAGATCTCCACGCTTGCCATCCCCGTGAAAATTTCTGTCGTAACCAGGTATATGCTCAACCCACCAATCCAGATCAAGAGTTGATTGTCCTCCTATGGGAGCAACTGCTGTCAGGCGCGAGGATTCTCTGGAGATTGGATCTTTGCTATCTGGATCGGCAAAATCATCTGCCCAGGCCAAGTAGGCAACAAGTTGAGCTCCAGCCGAACCTCCATAGGCTGCAATGCGGTTTTTATCGACATTCCATGCCTTTGCCTTGCTTCGGATAAACTGCAGGGCGCGAACGGCGTCCTCATGGGGTGCAGGGAACTGGGCATGTTTGAGGAAACGATATTCGATGGAAGCATGATGCATCCCTGCATCAAGGTATGCTTGAACTTTTTCTTGCGATATTTTGTCGTGCGAACCTCCGGTAAAGCCGCCGCCATGAATGAAGATGACCAAGGGAGCTGGTCCCTTGACATCGGCTTGCCAGAAGTCGATCACCTGATTGGGGTGATCACCATAGGCAACGTTTTCGAAAGTAATCTTTTTTGGCGTGGACTGTGGGCTGGCTGTTTGTGCTGAAAGCAGCAAGGGCACCGTCAGGGTGAAGCATATCCATAGCATGCAGGTCAGTTTGCGGTTGCTTGAATGTTTGGTCGCTATCCATTGTTTTGATGTTTTCATGCTGGCTGTTTTCTTCCTTCAGACGAGAATCAGTCAGACCCTAGCCCAAGCGATGAGTGAAGTCATGTTATTCGTCAAAAAGAACGTGTGATGTTTTTCTGCCTCATGGTGATGCCTGGTGTACTTGAGACGAGTTTTCAGATCTCGTTAAAAAAATGTAAATACATGAAATCTCTGACACAGCACTGTCCATGCATTGTAAATGCTTGAGTTTATTTTCAATTTGCTGAGTTCGCAGAGTCACTCTATAAAAACGATTCCCATCTTTTTTTTGGATTTTAAGGGATAGCCTTTGAGGCCATTCATACTCCACAGGTTGCGGCGTGGACAGTATCGCTTCGCTCCAGTGCTTTAAGTCGGAAGATTCCTCCATGAGCAAATCTGGCACTTTAAAGCGAGGTCGGTAATCCAAATTATCGAATTTCAAACGATGCGTCTCGGGATTAAATATACCTGTAATGGGGAGGAGGTATCCAAAGATGGATGCCTCCATTTCATGGGTTTTCAATGTTGTGTAATTTCCCAAAAATACCATGTCGGTTTGCAGCCATTCCAGTATCCCTTTTTCTTTGAACCAGATTTGGTATGGCATTGCCGGAGAACCCGGCCAGGGTTGAGGGAAGGTATCGAGAGATTCATATCTCGTATGCTCCCATCGAAATGCTTGGTGCAGGTCTACGACGACATCGATGTTTTTTTCCCCGATGATGAGTTCGACGATTTCAGGCCGTGCATTTGTTTCACTTGCATTGGCAAGACCTACCTGCATGACAAATGCTGAAAATAGCCATGTGAGGAAGAATTGAGTCGTTTTAAGGTGCAATGGTGCTTTTTCTGGTTGCATATGAATGATCGGAAACTTGTATGTTCAACCCTGGTAGCAGCGGGTTCATATTCAATCTACAATATCGAGTCAGTATGTATAGAGCCAGACATTTACCCTTGGTCAGGCTCAAATCAATAGGAAAACCAAAATCATTCATATCACCTATGAGCTGCTGTTATTCGTCACTCGCATGATCTGTGCTACATGCGGCATTCATGCGGCTTCTGATCATTTTCGGAAGGATCATGACTGAAGAAGAAGAACTGAATAAGGCACCGTAAGTGTTAAATATCGCACTGATCAGTTCCCTTTTATCCATGGAGGTTGTCACGCATCACGAGGACAGAGTTTATGATTTGGTTAGCGAGATGGTACAAGGTGAGTGGGTTTTCCGATCGTACGGATTTCTAATTTGAGGGCGGGTTCATTGCCCTCAAAACGATAACCCAGATTAATGGATTGAGCGCCTTGTGCGATTTTCATGATCTCGCTGTTGACGGCTCTTTTGTCCAGCATGTGCCAGGATGCATCGTAGGTGATGATTTCTAATCCACCGTCATATTTGAGGATCTCTCCGGGTTTCAAGGAGCTTCGCAGGTCCAGTGTGGTGGATGAGTTGATTTCGAGGGTGACGTCAATAGCCTGGGATTTTCCTGTGGATTGGATGATGAATTGAAGGGCTTGTTCCGGGTGTGGATTGACAAAATCATAGCTTGAAAATGCGATCATTCCTGGTTGTTCGTTGTGTTGATGAGATTGCTTGAAGGAGAATACTGGATAAAGTTGCCAGGTGCCGTCTTCGGTTGCCTCTAGTTCAAACTCTTTTTCGATTTGCTGTAGCTCGGGTTTCAGCGCTTTGGGAAAAGCGCCTCGCAAACGGGCCGTTTCCCACTGGCGAATCTTTTCAACGATCTGAATTCCCAATCCATTTTGCTGAACCGTTTTTGGGCTGGTGGCAAGCGCAAACCCCGCATCAAATCCGGCGGCACGGGCCAGTAGCCATTCTGCATCTTCCACACTGGTCTTTGCGTTCATCTGGAACCAGCCCAGCATGCGCGGCATGAGGTTGCGGCTGTAATAAGCCTGGTTTTTCAAGCGATAAAGCGTTTGGCTTTCCCTGAAGCCCGCATACCATGGTTCACCCCAGTTCATGCGGGTGTAAATGTGCCAGTTGAAATGTCCCGGGTTGCTGGCGTCGTTGATGACCGATCCCCGGAGTGCAGGTTCGAGATGGTCGAACCACTCTTTGGTGAAGAGCGTCCTTCCGTATTGCCCCATCCCGGTGGACCAATTGCCCTCCAGTCCGTCAAAGGAAATCTGAGCAAGCTTGGTTTGATTGAACAAGTCGGCGATATTCCGAGCGATTTCTAGCGATAGTTCCGTATTGCTCAAGAAGACGCGGTATCCATGGTCCATCAGTTTTGCCACCTTTTCTGAACGGGCGTGACCTGCAGCAGTGGTTCCCCATGCACCTCGCTGGCACCCTGTCAAAAACCAGGGAGCTTCTGGACTCACTGCCTGGTAACGGATCAACTCCTCACCAATCCGCACGGTGTTCATTGTGGTTTTCTTTTGAAAGAAGCCAGGGTTTTCTATGGGGATTTGATCTTGTGCTGCGTCAATTGAAGCCTTCAATACAGAGGCGCCAATTGCTGCCAGACGTGGGTCTGGGCGAGGTGCCACGTAAGGGTCATTGGGTTTGATGAAATTAGACAGAGTGTGAACGCCCAGGCGCACTCCTGAAGCCTTCGCCTTTGTGACACACCGTTGCATGCTGCGCCAGTTATCTGGAAATTGATTCGGATTGAGTTTGAAGTGTCCCCATGTCTGAAACGGGCCGCCGTGATAAAGGTAACGCAGTCCGGCGCTTTTGGTCAGTTTGATGACTTCGTCGATGTCTTTCTCGCCAAAGGACACGATCAGGTAGGAGGCAGTTGCATCCGGTGAGATCTTGGCCCAGACATCGTCGATTTTTGGATGTGGCAGGTTTTCCTGTTCTTCAATCATCCCGATGGTTTGCAATGCCTGGTCGGCAGGGCATCCGAAAAGGGCAATTCGACTCCCAACCAGACCTCCATCCTCGAAGGGGGGAGCAATGTATTGGGGATGTCCCCAGTTGGTGATGGTTCTTTGTTCACTCCGATCGCGGCAATAAGCCTGGATCACACTGCCGTATTCCTTATGCTCAGCCGTGTTGCCGCGATACAGCTGCTGGTCTTTGAACTTGAGCGCAATATCTGAATAATCCGATCCGTCGAAGATGTTGTACATCGGCATGACATCGTCTTCTTTTACAGGGAATCCACCCAGGGTTTTGGCGTTGAGTGATTGAATCCCTATGGCATATTGCTGATCCCGCACGACCCCCACCGTTTCGCCGACAATGGCCTTGATGGTGGTGGGGTATGGGCCCCATACCGCGAGGTCGGTTTTTCCTGTTGGTTCTATGGAGCGTAATTCAAAAGAGACATGACTATGGTGAGCAGTGTAAGCCACCACTGCCTTGATGTTGGTATCATCAAAAAATAGATGCATTTCTGAATCGGATGCGTGCCAATCCATCCGACTGGGTGAATGGAAGGATCCATCGACGCGCAGGCTGAGGACAGGGGCCTCTACGTCATTCGGTAAGTAATTGATTCCGTCCGGCAATGATGTCAGTGAATGCAGATGTCCAGCTTTGATTTGAACCTGCATGGAGTCGGTCTTCAGCACTTCCGCAGAAAGGGTGATGAAGACAGATGCCGAGATACATTTCCATGCCAGAAGGAAGATCAGGATGTTCCTTCCTTGCACACCTAGTTGAGCGAAATTTGATAATTTTATCACTTCAACGAGGTTGCGGACAGCTGTTTAATTGTCAAGTCCCTGACCGCTGTAAATGAAGGTAAATATCAAAATACGACTCAAACATGTGGTTTGATGAAGCCCAGCGCAGAATACTCAGTAATTAAAACTTGGATTCACGGGGAGCACTACATGGGCGCTATAGAAACAATGAATATAAAGGAAATTGAACTCCTGCCGAGAAAAATAACACCGATGGTGGTGCTGGAATAGACGTCAGGTCAAATAAGTTGGAGTTGTTTGCGAAGCGCACCACTGAAATGTCCGGCTACTGACATAAAAAATATCAACCCATGAAGTAGAACCTACTATTGATGAGAGGAGTGCTTTTGTTACCATCATTCCTCTATGGTTTCAATGAAAGGCAGTCCGTGGAATATTAAGAGCGTATATGTCTGTAGATGAGTAAATCAAACGATTGAAAACAAATAAAACAGCGAGCGTTAAGCCATCGATACCTTCACTTTACACCTGTAATGAATACCGTGCTTACGTCCAACTCCAAATTTACTCAAGTTAATAACTGATTCACGGCTCATTAGTATTACAACGCTGAAGTATTAACAGGTATGTTCAAATCTAAAATTATTCTTTTACCTACTTACCTTTATTACTTTTCAACAACATCCAGCGATTTAATAAGTACTGATCATCCAAATCTTCCAAGTCGCTCCGAACAATAAAAGTAGAATCATTGGAAATCTTTGGTGTTGAATACCCTTTTAATATAGTTGCATCGAGATATTTTCTAGCGCCAGGTAAGGGCGTAGCATACATGCTGAAGTTGATATTTTCAGCCAATATTAATGGTTTAATCATGAAATCCAGAAATATAGAACAAAGTTTTGGGTCTGAGGCACCTTTTAAAATAACAAAACAGTCAACGAATGTTACTTTTGGTCCTTGCGGAACAATAAACTTAACTTTTGGATTATTCTCCCGGGCTATCGCGGCGTCGGCACCCCAGCATAAAGAAAGCCAGTCTTTTCCTGATGCTAATCGCCTGCTAAGCTCAACATTATCGAAATTTATTGGAAAAGTTTTTAAAGTTTGGAAAAGGATTCCTTTCTCCTCTTCATTCTTTAACGCATTAACACTCAGTGATTCGATACTAGACAAATAAGCCAGAAAAAAGGCCTTGTATTCATCAACCGCCGAAATCTTCCCGTTTAAATCCACCCCATTATTCAAACTTAAACTAGAAGGGTTGAAAAAGGTGGACCACAAATGTGGTGGGTCAACCACGATAGCTTCGTTGTAAGCAATGCCAAGAACTCCACAATAATACGGCAGGGCAATATCTACGCTAGATTTCCTCGTTAGGTAACCGTGGATTGCGCCAATTAGTGTACCCATACGGTTTTCGGGATTTACGGCAACTTCGAAATTAGGCATTACCGATTTATCCAATAAGGATAATAATCCTTTTGTATTTAAATCACTTACCATGTCCGTAGGAATAAGGGTAACGTCATAATCGGATTGACCGTCGGTGACTAGTGCTAACAATTCCTGATAATCCTTAATAGCCGTCAATTTTACTTTCGCTCCATACAACTCTTCAAATAATTTGAATGTTTTAGCGGAAAGATAATCCTCAAATGTCAGGAGGTTGATCGTTTTTCCTCGGTAATCGAGTTTCTCGTTGAACTCTAGCTCATCGCTTTTTCTCTCCTTTTCCGATAATAATTTTACTCTTTCAGTCTTTTCAATAACCTCCAAGCGAACGGACTTGCCACATGACAGCAGTAGCAATGTTAATGAAATGTACAAGAAGCAGTCCTTCATCATTCTAGATCTTCCCGGATAACCTTACTTTATTTTAACAAACTCTAAGCCCAATAAAAAGACAAGGAGCCAAGTGATACTCGGCTCCTTGTCTTTTTATCGTAAGTTAATGGAATTCTTTGTTGTCAATTGACTTGTATCAGTTGCTGAATGGGAAGTGTTGTAGGATCTAAGCTCAGTTGCGTATACAGGGTTGATAAAAGTAGGAATACCTCTCTGTTCCGCCTTGAGGTCTCAGAATATCCTGAATGGCTTTTCATATCAGTAATCTTGTACATTTTACCTTGGTAACGCGTAGAAACAAGTGGCGTTTCCAAGGCCATACTACCTTCTCCAGACCAATCAATGCGAAGTATCGGATTTTGTTCTGACTTCGGAATCTTGGAATTAAAGTCCTGATCCAGATTGTTCCTCGTCTCAAATAATTCGTGCTCGCATGCTAAAGCAGTCAAGACTTCGTTAAATGTTCGTATTTTTAAGGTTAGTTTGAATTCACCATCTTCATTATCCTGTTGGTCTCCGGCAGATGCATAATTCTGCTTCGCGTATTCAGCCAAGATTCCTGATGCCTCACTGGTTAAGTTGCATGACAGGGAATTATTTGCACTATCCACAGATATGGTGATTGCTCGTTTTCTTTGGAGTTCCTTGGCCCCTCCAGCAAAACGTAAGAAATTGACGTATGAATCTTCGTTGGAGTCCAAGGGATTGTTGTTATAAACTACCAATTTGTCCTCATTTTCATATTGTAATTCCACCGACCTGACCATGGTCCTTATCAATTGATTTAAAGGCTTACCCTGATTGTACAAGGAAACGAAGATCCGAATGTCAATCGGTTTAAACAAGCTTTGGCCAAATGCTGGTCCGCTCAATGGTGTGAAGGAAAACGTCGGTTGTTCGGTTAAATTTAAACTCTGCGTAAGTCCCATGACTTCTAAGTCCCCGAGCGAGTTTATGATTGGGCTAGATCCAATCCTGGCACCGGTCTCTCCTCCAAACCTAAACGTTGATGTGATCGGGCCCATCTGCAGATAATATGCTGGATGGCCCTGTTCTGCTCTAGCCAGATTCAACAATATTTGGGTATTCATTGAATCTGCGTATGTCCTAGAATAGTCGCTGAATGAACCTTTTAGTGCTGACGATCTGCAACCACAAAGGACTAACAACGGTAGGATTAAGAGAGCGTTTAAATATGGTATGCGTCTTCTCACGGCTTTTGGTAATAAATTTAAAGATTATCAGCTGGTCTCGCCGATGTTTTGCTTATTTCGACTGGGGAGTAGCAGCGAGTTTACCTTCTTCAAACTGTTGCTTGAAATACGCCTTTGTCTTTTCAGGGTCGAGGTTTAAGAACGTACCACCAGCTTCAAAATGCTGGATGAAAACCTTACCGACTGCATATGTGCAACCTGTGGCTAGAACTGGCATGGTCAAAGCACCCGCCCATGTCCCAGCAATGGGAACGAATTTGATCACGCTGCCCAAAACACTTAACGCTGCCGTTGGCAGCCCGATGCTGCCAATCAACGCAGCCAGTGTGTTTTTCACAGCACTTTGCTTAAAGGTTTGACCATAAACCTCTCCCATGTCTTTGAGCATTTTGAACTGAACAGCAGTAATACCAGCTATATCCCATACAGGGAAAGGCACGAGGCCGGCACCACCAGCTATAACCTGTCTCTTATACACATCTGACGCTGCCGACGACTCCTTACGTGTAG
>OJCR01000274.1_pt1 | contig 25999 bp, 16 predicted proteins | sample 1591611 | NCBI WGS metagenome assembly OJCR01 (sample SAMN05416815, study PRJEB24817) | seawater metagenome | isolation source: Sea water | place: Canada:Atlantic | collected 2013-07
AGGAAAACCCAAGCTGCACATTCACCAAAAGCCGGACTGCATCGAATTGCAGCACGCGTCACCCGCGATATGTCTTTTGATGCCTTGGCAAGCTAAGCTGAAAACCCGGTTCCTTTGACGGATAGGACAACGAATTGACCCAACAATCAAACCTGAAACGTTCCACGAGGGGGCTGCTCCAGCAGGCCATCATGCTCTTGCACTTCCAATGGTTGAAGATTGACCCACATAGCGGATAGAAGGCAGATATGAACGTTTTTCAGGGTTTAAGTGCGACTACGAGGGCAGTTGAAATCATCACAACCCCGGCGATGGCACTCATGATTTTCCTTGTTTTTCCTTTTCTTAGAAAAAGTGAAGATTTGTAAGCAAGTAATGCATAGGGAAGTTTCGCCCCCCCGACTGCGAAAGCGGCTACGAGCATTAGCAAAAAAATATCGAAAACCTGTATTTTGTTCAAATCGATAAAGTTGGGCAGCAAGCTGACGTAAAACAATATTGCTCTCGGGGCGCTGATGGTGATCACGAAGCCAGCTGCAAAATTGGAGGACCAGGATGCGTTTTCAAGATCATCAAAAGTCGACTCTTTTGCCTTCGCAAGCAGCAATTTGATCCCCAGCCAAAACAGATAGCCGCTCCCTGCATATTTCAGCATCGTGAACAAGCCATCCATTGAGGCGACCAGAGCCCCGACACCAAAGACAGCCAGCAGGATGAAGATGAAATTAGCAAGGACGATACCCAATATGGTGACGAGCCCTCGGCCCAAACTCGAGGTCATTGATCTCGCGATCACCAGAAAGATACTGGGCCCAGGTACGATCGAAAGAACAAACATCGTGACGAATATGGTAATGGTATCGTTGAGGTTCACTGGGATGAAAAAAGGTTGTTTATTGACTACGTCGCTTTTCAGGTTGTGGGAGCCTAAACCCGGTTGGAACAGGATTGCTGGTCTGCCTCGTTAATCATAAATGCCTCCATTGTTCAGTGCCTCTATCGCATTATTGAATTCGCCAGTCAACCGCTGGACAATATCAGGATAATCCGATGCTATGTTTTTTGATTCCCGCATGTCGCTGCTGATATCAAACAAGAGAGGGGGATCCTGAACAACCTTCCTCTCCATCACACCTGTCTCAGGGTTTCGAATGCGATCACTCGTCTGGAAATGAATTTTATAATCCCCATTTCTCCAGGCCATCGGCTGATGATGAAAATAGATGTGCTTTTTTCTGGAGCTATTGGCCCCCGACAAGAGTAGGCTGGAAATATCATGCGAATCAATCGCTTCTCCGTCTTGAACCTTTACTCCGGCAAAAGAGGCCAGTGTCGCATAAATATCTGTATTGATGATGAGGTCTGCATTTACTGAGGGACTGATCTTGTCAGGCCAATAAAAGATACAAGGCACTCGATCACCACCTTCCCATCCGGTGCCTTTCTCGCCTTTCAGAGGACTGGCAACACCTCCAAACTCCTGGAACATGGTCCAGGGGCCATTGTCGCTCATGAAAATAACCAGAGTCTTCTTGTCAATGCCTGTCTCCTTCAATGCATCTATGATTTCACCAATCGACCAGTCGAGTTCCATTAACACATCACCATATACACCATTCCTGCTTTTACCCTTGAATGCATCAGAAGCAAAAACGGGAACATGAGGCATGTTGTGTGCCAGATAAATGAAAAAAGGCCTGTCTCTGTGGTATTTGATCAGACGCACGGTTTCCTGTGTGTAGCGCTTGGTGAACTGTGACTGCGGACAAATCCCCAGCCTCTCGCGATCTTTGTACAATGGCGTCTTCCAGGCGCTTTCCGGCGCATTCTTGAAAGCATCGTATATGATCGGATGGGGACCATCCCAATCATTGCTTCCCTTGGTACCAAACCAATAGTCGAACCCTTGATCCAGAGGATGAAAACCTGTATTCATTCCCAAGTGCCACTTACCGATCAGAGCCGTGGCATAATCACCCTTCCTGAGCATTTCTGCAATAGTGATTCTTTTCGCAAGATTGAGCCCACCCCGATTGGCTTGAAAGCCGGTCATCAACCCACAGCGGCTTGGAGCACACCATGACGCCGCGTGAAAGTCCATCAATCGAACCCCTTGTTCCGCCATCCGATCTACATGGGGCGTGGAATTCAACTTGCTCCCATAACACCCGAGATCGCCATAGCCTAGGTCGTCCGCCATGATGAGAATGATATTGGGTTTACTGGGCTCAGCATTCGATATGGCAGTCCCCGCTTCCCCCTCATTCGCAAAGCCACTAATTACTGCGAACAGCATTGTTATCCCTATTTTATTTTTCATAGTAATGATACTATCGCAGATCATTCGCGACTACTTAAAGTCTCACGTAAACCATTCTTTTGGAAACTTTCGATCCATCTCTCTTAACTTTTCTTGAAAAAATGGATTTTCTTTAATATCCCAAAATTCCTGAATGCGATTAACAATTTTGTCTACAGGCACTTTACTTTCTTTCGCCTGCGAGAGAGCTGAGAGCTAAAGGCATTTTCTCAGTCATTGCATTGGCATTTTGAAAAATGGTCGATTGATGATAATAATCACAAGTTCTGATTGGGTCAAATCCGGTGTCAATGGTAACAGGCACAGTCTGTGATTGTTCCCATCTTCCGGGTAAATAGAAAGTCGCAAAACACTTTGATGTTTGTTTTGGAAGTCGAAAGGTAAAGCTTATTCTTTCCGAAAGAGACGTCGGTGTGATGAACGGGCATTTTTGGCTGTACCAACAAAATGACAATCACCCAGCGCACAAATCGAAGTCATTGCCTCCGGGAAAACTGAGACACGAACAGACTGCCGGAGCTAAAGGCGCGTATACGGGAAAGTCATTCGGCAAATCCTGGAACTTCAGCAACCGTCACCCAGTTCTTTCCATCAAAGCAGGCCTGGTCGTTTTGCAGAAAATCACCGTTTTCAACGAAAACCTTCAACTGATCGACAGTATATGGCCCCATGACTTGTTCGTCCTTGAAGACATAAACAGAAGATGACGATGAATTCGAGTCTATGACAGGTTCTCCATTGATCGCGGGAGCCTCCACACTGTTGTCTTCCTGCGGAACATTTTCATCGAAAGTAAACGAAGGAACTTTCCTGATCTCTTTTGAGAACCCGAGAAATTCGGCATCCTGGAATTTGAAAATTTTGGCAAGAAACACCTCTGGAATTCTTTGCTTAGTGGCGTGGTAACGCTCGATGCCGTCGTTGTAGCCTTTGCGCATCAAAGCCACTTCATTTTCCATCCGGGTCAAGCGATCCATGAATTCATCCATGGCGCTGTCCCCCTTCAGGTCAGGAGATTCTTCGCGAAGAGCAAAGAGTCTGTTTGTAAGGGCCGTCTCCTGCTGCATTGCGAGATCCACGTCAGTTGGAGAATAGGATTTTTTTCCCACCATCGCGGTTCGTAGCCCTGTAAGAGCCTCCAAGGAAACCTTTTCATGAGATAAGTAGCCCTTGACTATATTTTCCAAACGAGGAATCAGGTCCGCTCGTTTTTTGAGGGAAACCTCGATATTTGCCCAGGCGCGTTTCACACGATTACGTAAAAAGACAAGATCGTTGAACATAAGTACAAACATGCTAAAGCCAAGGAACAAGGGAGAGATAAGGGCAGAAAGCAGAAAATCCGTGGCGGCGAACGAGCCAAGGGCAGCGAAAAGGACGAGCCCTAGGAAAACGGTTCCGTTCTGGGCAAAACTGATTCCCAGCAAACCCTTGCGCCCCAGGCGAAGCATGACTTCCGTTTCCGTCTCGTCGGAAACGAGGAAGGGAAAACCGTCATTGTCTCCGTCAGAAATAACCAAACGGTCACCCTTTTTCTTGTCTACCACGGCAGAACCAAGAGCGTAGACCGCAGTCGATGGTGCAATGTGCCATTCGTGATATGTCTGACGCCCTCTTCTCTTCTGAACTTTAAAATCGGCTGTGAATTCTGCTCCCTCAGGATCAATTGAAATAACCCCATCAGAATCCCGGCATTGAAAAGGCACGAAATGCTTCTCATCCAAAATAACAACAGTTTTAGCTTTCTTTCCCGAACCGCGTCGCTCGGTGATTTTATATCTGTAAAAGACGCATTTTTTACCACTCAATGGGCCCTCGAGGATCCGGCCTTGATCGCACTCGACAATCCCCTTGATTTCAGCAGGACCGTATGTCAGACCCGCGGAGGGCGAAGTAGGTATATTCTCGACATGCCGCTTGGTCTTGATTCTCCGAAAACCGAACCAACTGCCAAAACACATCATCAGCAAGGCGACAGCCGCACACAATAGAAAGATCCAGGATTTCATCGGAGTCTTCGCAATCACTGCCTCATCCAACATCACTTCCCCATCTGCAAGCAGGGAAGGTCTTGCCTCAACGCCCCATAAAGGAGCCAGTAAGCGCTCGGGAAACCGATTCCGAATGGCTTCAGTCCTTTCAACGGATGCAACAAAATCTTCGCGGATCCCCATGATGCGGTCACGATCGCTCTCATTCAGGGAAACGACATGTGATGGGAGTGTCTTCCAGTCAACCCTGACATCAACTAAATCGGTCACTTCGGACTGTGCCGATTTTTCCAAACGATCAAGACGAGCATATCCATCCTTCAAATCGGCTTTCATCATCGACAACCCTGAATAAATCATGGCCGACGAGGTCAAAGCGGAAACAATGGACAGAAAAACCAACACTCGATGAATTCGCAAAGCGAAGCAAAGCGACAGACAACCGAAACAAAGAAGGGCTACACTAGCCATACTGGCCAGGACGCCATTCGTTCCGAGTCCTGAACGATTTTCCAGTGCATCGGCATTTGAAAGAACAGGGGCGTACGAACCGGATTTATCAAACCGAAGGGAAAAACCATTCTGCTTTTTTACTGCCATAGCAAAAGCGAAGACCCCTTCTCCCTCCTCAATGCGCCATTCGGTATAACGATACCTACCTTTTTCTGATCTGTAATCAGTTTCCAAATCCGGACTTACCCCACCCCAATTCAGCTCAACCAATATCTTTCCAGTATTTTCAACAAGAAAAAAATCCGTTGATTCAGACCCCTCTTCTACCGTCACCCACCGACTGTCTCCATCCGAATCCTTTTCTTCATGCTGCTTGAGATAACGATGATAAAGACATGGAGTCTTGGTATATCTTGAAACTAGGGTTTGTTTTCCTTTGGAAGCTACCCCTTGCATGCTCACCTCTCCCGGAATCACGTGATGAACAGAAACTTGAGGAACTCTCTCCATTTGCCTCATGTCGCGAATAATATCGAACCCAAAACCCTGGGCCCAGAAACCAGCCAGAACAAAAACTGTTCCGAGCACAAAGCATCCAAGATAATAAAGACCTTTTTGGGATTTCATCGCAGGATAGTTTAGCTGACGCTCCAGGGAACCTGAAGAAAAGAAAAATGGGTGCGCGAACTGTCCAAATCGCGCACCCACTAAGAAGTAACAAAGTCATAAAACATGACTCATTCAATAGCAGCCAAACCAAGCGCTGTGACAACCTCTGATTTATCAGAGGGGCTGACGGGCAGAATATTGCGACAAAGCATCACAAATTCTTTTTTTCATACCGGTAAAAGGCGTTGTGAAATACTAATTTTTTGTTCAGTTTCGAACTTGGCTTGGAGCTGATTTCAAGTCCCATACAATTCCCATGAATGATAATAGTTTGAGAATGTAATAAGTCATGTCTATTTGCCACCACAAGAAGCCTTGTCGGGCTGAATATTGGTAGTGGTGGTGATTATTGTGCCAGCCTTCACCCATGGTGATCAGCGCAAGGAACATGGAATTCCTAGAATCATCGTCGGTTTGGTAGGGGCGCTTCCCAATGAGGTGTGCCAATGAGTTGATGCAGAATGTGCCATGCCAGAGAAGCACGGTGGAGATGATAAAGCCCCAGAAAATCAATGGCAAACCCCCGATCATGAACATGAGGACTGCAAAAGTGATAACAACCGGAAACTCGAAGCGATTCAGAAACCTGAGTTCAGGATACTTGGCAAAATCCTTGATGCGTGACCAGTCGGTTGCGTCGTAGCGCGTTGTTAAGATCCACCCCAGATGAGACCACCAGAAACCCCTTTGACGAGGTGAATGGATGTCGTGTTCCCCATCAGAGTGGCGATGGTGAGCTCGGTGATGTGCGGACCACCATAGAACCCCCTTTTGCACCGCGAGTGTGCCCAGAAGTGCCAGGAAAAATTGAAAGATCCTGCTGGTCTTGTAGGAGCGGTGTGCGAAATAACGATGGTAACCAGCGGTGATGCCAAACATCCTCAAGTAATAGAAGAATAAGGCCAGGGCAAAGCCACTCCAACTCCACCCCCAGTATACAAGCCCCCCAACAGCTACCAAATGGCAGCCCCAGAAAGGAATGGTTGACATCCATCGAATCTGATCGCTCCCTGTTATTTGCACATTTTTATCCATCGCTTGGATAAATTATGAACCAATATTGCCGTTAAATCAAATCAGCTATCTCAAAAATCTCAGAATTTCATTGATGAGGAGAGCGGAAAACAAATGTCTAACTGCCAATATTGCTCTCCATCTTACAGCAAGTGATGCATCTGCATTTTATCCGCTGGTTAGACGATTTAATTTGTATCAGCAGGAGACACCTGGATGCACTGGAATGTTTATTGTTCGGGGCAAGGCTGGCAGCCTTATTCGCCCCAACGACATCCAACACCAAAACGTCTTTATGAATTATTCGGGATGGAATATCAAGGTCCTGCCCTGAGAATGTAAGAGCTCTGTTTACCTTGTTGGATGCTGTAGGGACTTTTACTCCCCTGGATCAATTCAAAAAATGCGGACAGATCTTCAGTGAACAGGATCTGAGCATCACCCTCCCAGCTCAGTGTAAGATTAGAAGGAGCAATTCATTGAGATCAAGTTCGTGAAGAACAAGCACTGGAGGCTCGCCGTCTTGAGCAAGCAACACAAAATCTGGGCCAAACAAGCTTAGCAATTGGGCAATCCAAACAGCCAATTCGAGCTGCAATTTCTTGATCATTGCGATGAACTAACTTCATTGCAGATAATAGGAAAAGGCTTTACTGATTTTTATTAAGTCGCAGAAAAACAGGAGATTGCTGTAATCATCCAGTAACATTGTATTAGTGAAGATATGTCTTCATTTCCCATGGACATCCGCAGACAAGCCAGGGAATTCGTCGAGGCTCGTAAACCATCTGGTGAGGTAGTTACGTTAGGGACCAAATTACCCATAAGTGGACTACTGCAGCTTTGCAGTGAAATAGGTCAAGCCAGATTTGCTGAATACTGCAAAAACCCCTACAAGGCTTTGCAGTAAATTGCAGGAGGTAAAGACAAAAGCTCCAGGAGACCAGCCCGTCGATAGCGATCCAGTATCTGCATTCGGAATTTATCGGGTTGTTCAAGGATCATTACCATCGAACTCCGCATCATAGGCTAGTAATCAATACTTCTTCAAAACATCTTCCTCTTTTTCGAGCTCCGTGAGCACGACAGGAAGAGATTCTTCTGACCCTTCCACCCGCCAGAGCACGTCATCCGGCATTCCTTCATCATCGAAAAGACCACGGTCTCGAGACAGATCACCGGGAAATCCGGAATCGTCCTTGCCATTCCATCCCACCGAATAAAACTCAAACCCATCATTTCCCAGCTTTCGGTAATGAAACGGTTGCCCAGACATTGGATCCAGAGGAACAGTCTCACGAAACTCAGGAACCAAGTCCTTGAGACGTACTGGGTATTGCCCATGCTTGAGGTAGTGGCGCTCCAGTGATATTGAGGCCTTGGCCATTTCCACCATCAGTTGTGCTGAATAAAACCTATCGTAAATGTCCAAAGAAGGGGTCAACATGGCCGAAAGCACCCCAATAGAACCTCTGTCATAGGTGGGCAACTGAGACTCCATGCCAGACCACGGTTGATGCTGAAATTGGTCCAGGATGTTTTCAGCCTTCTTACCAAGGTGATCATAGTGAGCATGGAGCAAACGAAGTTGCTTGATGTAAAAGGCCTGCATGTGAGTGTTAACACACCGTCCCAACGGCCCCATCAAAATCAATTGTCCAATGCGCGTGGGACGGCTTCCTCCTCCTAGAAGATCCAACATGGTGATGACTCTCATAGTATTCTCATCTGCCTGCAATTTCAGCCATGGGATAAAGGTTGCCCGTTCCATATCCATGACCCCGGGTATGCTTGCTTCCAATTGAATCTCAGCCAGAGCTTGCTCCAACCACTGCCACCGTTCATCCGACCAGAGATGTTGGTTCTGTAAGGCCACTACCCCCTGAAGCCCCCCACGCCAACAGGCCACCTCAACCAATCGACAGATCAAGATGTTCGACCATTCGGTGCCATGAATGACAAACATGTCCTGCATCGTCTGAAACGAGGCATCCGCATCTCGACGGTAGGCTTGCCACACCAATCGCTGCCTGGCTCGTTTGGCAAGATCTTTGAGGCAGGACAGGTGTGGGAGCAATATGGCCGGCCCATTCTCAAAAGCAAAGGGATAGACATCCTGTTCACGCCGCAGTGCCTCCATCAGACCTTCAAAACGAAGTTGATGTGTTTCATGTGTGACCTCCATAGCCTCGAGCAACGACTCCAAATCCCCAAACCCATCATTCGACAACTCAGGTGAGTCCTGCTTGGGGTCGTCTGCATGTTTTTGGACCCACGCTTCTCTGTAGAGCGTTTGCAGAGGAGTGTATAGCGTTTTCGACCTGCCTTCCTGATGCTCAAAAATCAGACTGATATTGGTGATGTCGGGCATCGACAGCCATCCGTATTCCTCTTCCATCCGTTCTCTTGCCAAATCTCCCGCATCCGATTTTGAGGCACTACTCTGCAACAAATCATCGAGGTGTGTTGCATCAGATTGTCCAGCCTGCGCAAGAGTGATCAACAGCGGATGATCCCAGACATTTTTCTCAGGAACGGCCTCCGGCGCATCGTGCAGCAAGGTAGGGTCCAGTAACTCTCCTTTGGCTTTCAGGGCCTCCTCAGCTGCCAAAAGCTGATGCCACTCAGAAGATTTCAAGTAGACTCCCCCAGCAAACCACAGACAAAGCAGCAGCCCGTGAACAGCCGCGATCCACCCGATCCATCGGATGCGTTTGAGGGTCAGCGCCAAAAGGGCGAATGGATAAAAAAGAGGAATGAGGAGGATGAGGCCCCACGACCACTGACGACGAAAGCCAATGACCACGGCCACCAACCATGCAAGAAGGTGGAGGCAATTGATTTGACACAGCAAAAGATAATAATTCGGGAGCACCTCTGGAGAAAAAGGAAATGGATTCGACATGGGGTTTTTCTTTGGTCAGTGCGGGTTGAGAAAATTCGGTCTACTTTTACTGTGATACGCTCTCATGGCATTTTTAAAATGACTAGACATAAAAACTGGTCCGCGCATTCAATCCCCAAATTTACCCAGATTTGACAGATCCTAGCCACTTGTCTGCGTCAGTACCGTGTTGATGCACCCAACGGTCGTAGATGGGTTTGTACTTTGATTTCTTCCAGTAAAAATACCCAATAAATGCAAGGACCGGGACGAGTTCAATCGCAGGAAATGGCAGATTGATCATCTCAGAGACGCTGAAACCTTGCTGAAAATACATCACCAATTCCGTTACTGCTAAAACCAAAGCTGTAAACAGGCTGTATGGCAATCCGAGAATTTTCTGAAAACCACGTGCTTTGTCACCACAAAGTCTGCAGTAATAGGTTGTAGTTTGTGAATCACCACTTCCGGTCTTCACAAGCCGGGTTTCGCTCCCCCTTAGAGGTCGATCACACTTGTCGCAATATGCGTATGAACTCCAGTTAGCCATACTTATTAAACGCCATAAACCTCCCAAAGGGGCCATTATAATTTCAGGTTGGATTTGTATTCGTTAAATGAAAAGACTCTGAGAATCTGGCAAGAGTGGTGGGGTATTGTTCTCACCAGTCCGCTTCACTATCCCCCAGTTTTACGGCTATGAGGACAATGTCACTCTGACTGGCACCTGAAATCAGTGTCACCTTTTCTCGATCTGCAGCGACGGAAAGTGATTCAGATGCACTCCATCACTCAATTCCTAGGCTTTGGTGAAAGCTCTGGTTGTGGTGTGACTTGATTGCTTGATTGGGATTGGTCACATAAGAAGGAAGATATTCCCTATGCTGTTGGCTAGTGATCTTTGGATTCACCCATGAAGTCGATATTTACTCAGATGGATTGTTGCTCTGTTTGACTTGTTTGAACATCTACGAATGCGTTCTGATACCTACAACACGCAAACACATGTCATGCACGGGTGTTATGCCCTGTTGATCATGAGGGAGACAGATTGATTGAATTTTCTGCGAGAAAATTAGTGATGAAGAATGGCGGAGAGGGAGGGATTCGAACCCTCGATACCCGTTAGAGTACGCACGCTTTCCAGGCGTGTGCCTTCAACCACTCAGCCACCTCTCCGAAGCTTTAAGTTGGATCATTGTGTCGGGTTCAGAGTTGGTGTGCAATGATTTTTCAATTTTTGGGGTCAAAAAAATTTCTGATCCTCCTTCTTGATGTTGTCGTTCGGTATGATTAATGTAACATCCATGCAAATTGCTGGCGTGATCCCCGCCCGTTACCAATCCAGTCGGTTTCCAGGTAAGCCCCTGACAGATATTTGCGGCAAATCCCTGATTCAACGTGTCATCGAACAGTGCCAGAAGGCAACGACACTTTCAGAGATCATTGTTGCTACCGATGACCCTCGCATTGCCGACCATGCGAGCAGGTATTGCCGTGTGGAAATGACCTCGGAATCCCACCCTTCAGGAACCGATCGTGTGGCAGAAGTCATGAAAAAATTGCCTGATTGTGATGGTGCCGTGAATGTGCAAGGCGATGAACCCATGATGGATCCTTCTGTCATCGATGAGGTGGCACGTGCTTTGCATGCATCACCAATGAGTACTGCTGCAACCCTCATCAAGAACCCTGATGATTACGAAAACACCAACGTCAACAAAGTAATCTTGAATCAAGCCTCCAATGCGATTTATTTTTCACGTCGCACGATCCCTTGTGTCAGAGAGCATCTTGACAGACCGGTCAGCGAACAATTGCAGACCTTTCCCTTCTTGAAGCATCTGGGTATCTATGGGTATCAACGTGATACGCTCTTGCAGCTCGTCGCTTGGCCTGTGTCTCGACTGGAGGAGGCGGAAAAACTGGAACAACTGCGTGCGATTGACCACGGCATACCGATCCATGTGTCGGTCGTCGACTATGAAAGTATCGGAGTGGATACTCCGGAAGATGTGCAACGGATCATCGACTGTCTCTAGATTTCAAAAAAATGAAACAAACCAAATATATTTTTGTCACTGGTGGTGTGGTGAGTTCTCTGGGTAAGGGCCTGACAGCCGCTTCGCTGGGGACGCTCCTCGAAAACCGTGGATTGAAGGTAGCCATACAAAAGTTTGATCCTTACTTGAATGTTGACCCCGGAACGATGAATCCCTTTCAGCACGGCGAGGTTTATGTGCTGGACGATGGCGCGGAAACAGACCTCGATCTGGGTCATTACGAGCGTTTCACGCACTCAAAACTGTCTCGCTTCAACAACCTGACCAGCGGGCAGGTTTATCAGGCGGTGCTCGAAAAGGAGCGTAAAGGGGAATACCTGGGGAAAACCGTTCAGGTAATCCCTCACGTCACCGACAAGATCCAGGATCGTATCAAGCAGCTTGCCGAGATCACTGAAGCCGATGTGATCATCACTGAGATCGGTGGCACCACCGGCGATATTGAAGGACTCCCTTTCCTCGAGGCAATCCGCGAATTTGCGTTGAAAGTCGGCTACAACAATGCGGTGTTCGTGCACGTCACTTACGTACCGTTCATTAAGGCTGCAGGGGAATTAAAAACGAAACCAACGCAGCAGTCGGTTGCCAAGCTGCGTGAGATCGGTATTGCACCTCATATCCTTGTTTGCCGAACCGAAAAACCGCTCGGCAAAGAGCTTCGTGAGAAAATTTCCATGTTCTGCAATGTACCCTATGCAGCGGTGATTGAGGAAAAGGATGTTGATCACAGCATATACGAAGTGCCGCTGATGCTTCAGCGTGAAAAGATGGATAGCCTCATCTGCGAACTACTGCGACTGGATGTTCCTCCAGCTGACATGAAGGATTGGCAGGAAATTATCCGCAAGCTTATCGCTCCCCAGCACCGCGTGAGGATTGGAGTGGTCGGCAAGTACATAGGTTTGAACGACGCGTATAAGTCTGTATACGAGGCCGTGATCCATGGCGGTGTCGCACAGGATTGTGGTGTTGCCATTGAAAAAATTGATGCAGAAGATATTGATGTCGAGCACCCCGAAAAATCTCTGAAAGGACTGGCTGGCATCCTTGTGCCGGGAGGATTTGGAGAACGTGGCACCGAAGGTAAAATAGCAGCTGCCAAATATGCAAGGGAAAACAAAATTCCCTACCTGGGGCTTTGCCTTGGGATGCAGATCGCCACCATCGAATTTGCCCGTAATGTACTTCATCTTGATGAAGCCAACTCTATGGAATTCGATAAAGAGACACCCGATCCAGTCATATGGCTGATGGAGGAGCAAAAAGAAGTGAACAAGAAAGGTGGCACCATGCGACTGGGCGCGCAGGACTGCCATGTCAAGGAAAACACCTTGGCCGCTCGTTTATATCAAAGTCTGGTCATCCAGGAACGCCACCGTCATCGTTTTGAGTTCAACAGCACCTACAGAAAGCAATTCGAAGAAGCCGGACTGGTCATCAGTGGCACAACTTCAACTGAAGATCCACTGGTGGAAATAATCGAAATCACCGAACATCCTTTTTACATCGCATGCCAGTTCCATCCAGAATTCCAGAGTAAACCCAACTGTTCGCATCCATTGTTCAAAGGGTTTATCGAAGCATGCATGAATGAACCACAAAAGGTTCGTACGAATCTGGAAGAACCTGAGACGCCTTGAATCACCGCCATTTTGATCATGAAAGCTTCGACAACCAAGAAGCATAGAGTTGATTTTGAATATTTAAAATGACGTTTTCAGTTTCGATCATCATATTGTGGCTTTGATCTCCCGGGGACTTTTTATTACTTAAAGGGATTGACTGACACATTGCCCGATTTTTACAGACTACCCAAACAGGGGATGAATTATCGAGATACACTGGAGTATTTGTATCGGCTTCGACTGTTCGGGACGAAGCTGGGGCTCGAAAACATCGAGCACCTGGCGGTCGCCCTGGGAAATCCGCAGAACCGGCTCAAATTCATTCACGTTGCCGGAACCAATGGGAAGGGCTCCGTTTGTGCCTACCTGAACAGCATCTACAAAAAATCCGGTTACAAGGTTGGCATGTTTACATCTCCCCATCTGGTGAGATTCGGGGAACGCATTCAGGTCAACGGAAAATCGATCGACGACGAACATCTCATCAAACTCGTAACCACAGTTCGCAACACGCTTCCAGAACTGCCTGATCAAATCTCTCCTACCTTTTTTGAATTCCTGACAGGCATGGCTCTCAAGTATTTTGCGGATGAACGTTGCGACATAGTCATCTGGGAAACAGGTATGGGTGGGCGCCTGGATGCCACAAACATTGTTACACCAGAATGCTCTATTATCACCAATGTTTCACTCGACCATCAAGCATGGCTGGGGGACACCATTGAAGAGATTGCTCACGAAAAAGCAGGTATCATCAAACCTCATAAACCTGTCATCACAGCAGCAACACAATCAAAGGTTTTAGAAAAAATCAAAAAAAAGTCAAAGGAATGCACCGCTCCCCTGCTTCAAATCCGTGACGATTCAATGCCAGACAATTTGGTTCCGGGTTTGATTGGTTCACATCAGGAACGCAATGCAATGACCGCAATCAAAGCCGTTGAAAAACTGGCAAGTGATCTGCCAGTTTCCATGTTCGATATTTTTGAAGGAATAAAGCATACAAAATTACCCGGTCGCTTTCAATCGCTCCAATGGCGAAACCGGGAGGTCCTTCTGGATGTTGCTCACAATCTGGCTGGATACGATGCTCTGGCTGCAAATTGCCGCTCGACATTCAAGGACAATCCCTGCGATTTGATTTTTGCTTCTCTGGATGACAAACCATGGCGTGAGGGAATTGAACTCTTGTTGCCTTACTGCAAGTCGGTTCATTGTGTTCCGGCAAAAAGTCAAAGAGCTGTCTCGCCTCAGGTTTTGAAAAACCATCTGAAACAAAACAAGCAGCTAAGTATCAATGCTAAGATTGAGGCATATGACCGACTGGATGATTGCCTTCACCAGTTAAATGAACCTTCAAAACATCCCATGCTTGTTACGGGATCCTTTTACCTTGTGGGAAATGCCCTCTCGATCATCCAAGACAATGACCACAATGAAACATCCTTGAATGAATGGGGTGCTCAACTTTGAGCCCGTGGCAGAACAACAGCAACACTGGATTGGCTGTTATTCGCAAACAACAGATGAACTGCCCCATACGAATACTGCCAGAGCGCACTGCTGGAGTGACCTGTTCGGCCACTTTTCGTAGAGCAGGCAATTTGATACAGAAGAAAAACTCAATGCCTGAACAACTCATTCCGCAATACAATAAAGATGATCGTGACTGCGAATGTATAACGCATTTCCGGAAACCGCTGGAGAGGAATCAATCTCACCGTCGAGTTCATTCACGCTCAATACGTTGAGCTCGTCTGCGTTTTCAATGACCGTTGTTTTTCCATTACGGCCAGCAAGGTAAACACGATCGGAAACACCCACCGGCGAAGCATAAAAACCGGAAGAGCCACTCAATCGCTCCTGTGCATAATGAATTTCTCCTGATTGAGGGTTCAAACAGGTAATGACCGCATTGTTGCCCTGAGTAAACCAAAGGCGTCCATTGTAAAGGAGGGGAGAGGGAACATAAGGCGTCCCGCGAGTCACTTCCCATTGAACGGATTCAGACCCTGTCAAATCTCCTTTACCACCCAGAGCAATCGCCATGGCCATATTACCGCGGTAGCCGGAGAGTGCGTACACGTTGTGCGCATCGGCGACAATGGAAGGAATGGTGTTGGTGGTCTGCCCTCCGCACTCCCAGATCAATTCACCTGTCTGAAGATCGTAAGATCGCACTTTGTTGGTGGCATTGATGACGACTTGGGTCACTCCTTCGTGCGTCAGCACATAGGGAGTTGTCCAACCTGTTTTTTCATCCCGTGATTGTCGCCACAACTGCTTCCCATTGCGCTTGTCGAAAGCAACTACATAAGAGTCGGTTTCATTGTCCCATAGAACAATCACGACGTTTCCATGAAGTGCCGGAGAGGACCCTTCGCCAAAGCCATTGCGTGTTGGCATATTTCCCAGATCCTTTTTCCAGACTTCATTTCCGTCCATATCGTAGCAGAACAACCCTCTGGATCCAAAAAATGAAACGACGTGTTCACCATCCGTGACAGGTGAGGCCGAGCTGAACGTGTTGGTTGAATGATGCCCCTCATGAGGCACCTCCTTGACACCTTCACGTGTCCATATGGTTTCACCGCTGTTTTTATTGAAGCACATGGTGAGGAAGGCGTGTAACTGAGTGGGCGCCTGCTGACGTCCAAAGCCTCCACGGCGACCGCCTCGGCGTCTCCTCTGGGGGTCAGCTTGTGGCTCAGGTGGATTTTTTTCAGGAGCAACTTCGTTTTTTTGCTCCAGAGCAACGGCTGTCATGAGAAACAATCGATCTCCCCATATTACCGGGGAAGAATGACCTTTACCCGGGATGGATTTTTTCCATTTGATATTTTTGGTTTCGCTCCATTCCACCGGGGGATTGCCGGTAGTCGCATACCCATTCGCAGTTGGCCCGCGCCATTGAGGCCAGTTGGTAGTTTCTGAGGACAACAAGGCTCCCGAGGCAAGAGTTCCAGCAAGACAAAGCGTCTTGAAATTTACTAGGCGCATCATAAGACAGTTCATTCAGGTTAAATAAGATCTGGTGTGCATTGTAAAAACGTACTCAGATTGTAAAGGACAATTATCAAGACACAGGAGGCTGCAGCCTGGTTACAAGAAAGTTGACTGCCGGATTTTGGTTCCGACGTTTGACTTTTGGGACGGTCATTTGCATAATTTAAGGATATTCATTAACGATATCGACATGAAATCCGCGCACCTTCTATTGTTGGGAATCATTTTTAATCTGGCCATGGTCAGTACCAGTCACACGGCATTGGCCCAAACTCAACATTGGCGCGGCCCTGACCAGAATGGAAACTTCGGCCCCGGAGACTTCCCTTCCTCCTTGAACACAAACACGCTCAAGTGGAAATCGCCTTTGCCAGGCAAAGGAACCTCAACGCCCATCCTGGTGGATAATAAAATATTCCTCACCTGTCCTGCAGAAGGTAAGGACTGTGTTCTGGCTTTTGATTTTCAGGGAAAGGAATTGTGGCGACAAAGCCTGGGAGCAGAAGTTCCGGGCAAACACCGCAACGGTTCCGGCAGCAATGCCTCCATTGCGACAGATGGGAAACGCCTGTTTGCTTATTTCAAGAGTGGCACTCTGGCGGGATTAAAACTCGATGGTCAAATTTTATGGGAACATAATTTGATTGAAAAATACGGTCCTGATTCCCTTTACTGGGATCACGGTACATCGCCTGTGGTCACGTCATCAGGTGTGGTGATGGTGAGGATGCATCAGGGAGAATCCTGGCTGGCTTCATTCGATCGGCAAACAGGTAAACTTCAATGGAAGACGCCGCGCAACTTCAAAACTCCAACCGAAGGCGATCACGGCTACACATCCCCACTCATCACAAAATTGAACGGCAAGGAGGTCATCCTGCTCTGGGGAGGGCAGCATCTGACGGCCCATGACCCCTCAAATGGCAGGACCTTGTGGATGTGCGGTGACTTCAACCCATCCAACAAGAATTTCTGGCCTGCAGTGGCCACACCGGTGCTGATTGATGACGTGGCCGTTGTCCCGTTTGGCAGAGCAGACAAGCGACAACCCCGATTGCACGGTATCCGGCTTTCAGGAAAAGGTGATGTCACACAGAGCAACCGACTTTGGAAAACGGACCAGCACAGTTGCTTTGTCCCCTCGCCCACATCCGATGGTTCCAATGCACTGGTGCTAAGTGACAGGGGTTCCATTGCCGCCATTGAGCCCGAATCCGGGAAAGAAATTTGGAAACTGGATCTCCCTGAACATCGGTCCAGCTATTATGCATCCCCCTCTGTTGCTGGTGATTACTTTTATGCCGCTCGAGAGGATGGTACGGTATTTATCGTGGACAAGACTCAGTCTGGCCGTCTTGTCAGCGAGCAGGACCTGGAAGAACGCATCATCGCCTCCCCTGTGGGTTTTAACGATCAGATTCTCATACGCGGAGAACATCATTTGATGTGTTTCTCCAGGAAGTGAACTAATTATGAACAAACGCCAATTCCTCAAATCAACGGCCGGCATCACCGGACTCGCTTCGATCGGATCAGCATGTAAAACGGTGGGAACAAAGGTTCAACTCGCACCAGACCGAGCGCGTATCAAATTAGGCATTTCGTCCTATTCTTACTGGCACTTTCGTGATCCGAAAACAAGTATTGAAACGGTGATCGACAAATCTGCTGCGTTGGGTGTCGAAGGTGTGGATATCCTGCACCGTCAAATGGATTCAGAGGATATTGGTTATCTTCAAAAACTCAAACGCCATGCCTTCATCAATGGCATCGACCTGATTGCCCTGTCCATCCATCAGGATTTTGTGGATCCAGATCCAAAAGTCCGACAGGAACATATTGATCACACCATCAACTGCATCAACCTGGCGCATGAGATGGGCATCCCTTGCATTCGCTTGAATTCAGGAAGATGGAATACCATCAAATCCTTCAATGACCTGATGACCGCCAGAGGGCTTGAGCCTATCTTACCGGGACACACCGAAGATGAAGGATTTCAATGGTGCATTGACAGCATTGAAAAATGTCTTGTCCACGCAGAAAGAAAAGGAGTCCTGCTCGCACTGGAAAACCATTGGGGTTTGACCCGCACGCCCGAGGGATTGTTGAGAATTCTCAACAGCATTGATTCCCCCTGGTTGGGCGCCTTGCTGGACACGGGTAACTTTCTTGAAAACCCTTATGAGAAGCTGCAAAAAGTCGCTCCTGAGGCGGTGTTCGTTCAAGCAAAAACCTACTACGGTGGAGGTGAGTGGTATACCCTTGATCTGGACTACAACCGAATCGCCCGCATTTTGAAGGATGTAGGGTATCATGGCTATGTTTCGCTTGAATTCGAAGGTAAGGCCCCATCAGACACAGGCGTGGCCCAGAGTGTCTCCATGCTGCGTTCAGCTTTGAGTTAAAAACTCCTTTATGGATGACAGCGCAGGAACACAATCAAGCGGAGCCCGTTAAACGTCATGGCAAAGCTGAGAAGCCAGACAACCATCAGACTCCAGAAGCTGACTCGACCAAAATTCCGGTCAGCACGCTGAAGGGAGTCGGTTCAGAGAAAACAGCGCTACTGGCCAAGTTGAAGATAGAAACGATCACTGACCTGTTACTGCACCGCCCCAAGCGATACGAAGATCGTACCTGCCTGAGCCAAATCAAAGACCTCGCTCTGGATGAACACGCTTCGGTCCACGGAGAAATCATTACTTGCGGAGTCAAGTATTGGAGGGGCCGCTCCATGTCTGTTTTTGAAGCTGTTGTTGAGGATGCAAGCGGGCGACTTCGATGCCGCTGGTGGAACATGCCGTTCTTGAAAAAAATCTACACTAAAGGGCACAGAATTTTTGTTTATGGAAAACCAAACAACCTCAAGCCTCGAACCATGGATCATCCTGAAACTGAATTTGTTGGGGATCACGAAGAGGATTCACTGCTGCACCTGAACCGTATCGTTCCCGTCTATGGATTGACGGAAGGGGTCCAGCAGAGATGGTTGAGAGAAAAAATTTACGAGACAACAAGGGCTTATGCAAGCGAGGTGGTTGAACCCAATATCGCGTATCCAAAAGAACATCCACTCACCTACCAACAGGCAATCACTCTGTTGCATATTCCTGAGACAATGCAGGACGCAGATTCAGCCAGGGAACGATTGGCCTTGGAAGAGGCAACCACACTCCAGGAAAAGGTACAGATTCGCCGCAAAAGATTCATGGAATCCATGAAGGCTTTGCCCTGTGCTCATGACAATCGATTCATCAAGCCGTTCCTGGAATCGCTTCCATTCCAACTCACAAAAGCTCAAATCCGGGTATTGGCAGAATTCAGGGAAGATCTTTCCGTCCAACACCCCATGCGACGACTGCTGCAGGGGGATGTGGGCTCCGGAAAAACAGTCATTGCGGTGATGGCCGCCTTGATGGTTTTGGAAAGTGGATACGACGCCAGCATGATGGCACCGACTACATTACTGGCGGAGCAACATTATAGAACCATCAGTCAATGGCTGGCCCCCTACCCAATCCAAGTCGCACTTCATACAGGAAATACAAAAGCTCCAACAAAGAGTGAACTTCCTTTGTTCACCATTGGCACTCATGCCTTGATCCAATCAAATGAAACATCAAAGAAACTGGGCATGGTCATCATCGACGAACAACACAAGTTCGGCGTAACACAGCGTGACAAACTGCTTCGCAGGGGGGCACATCCACACCTGCTGGTCATGACCGCAACACCCATCCCACGAACCATGGGACTCACTCTTTACGGCGATCTGGATATTTCAACACTTGAGGAAATGCCGTCAGGCAGAGGATCGCTCAAGACCTATTTGAGGACTGCCAATTCAAGACCTAAAGTGCTTAGCTTTTTAAAAAAACAAATCGGAACAGGGCGGCAGGCATACTTTGTATTCCCAAGAGTGGAGGGAAAAGAACAATCCGAAATCACTGCTGTCACCAAAGAGTTTAGCGTTTTGAGTGAATACTTTGCACCCTTCAGAGTAGCAATGGTTCATGGGAAAATGAAAAACGAAGAGACAGACCGCATCATGCGTTCTTTCAGTGAAGGAGAAACCCACATACTGCTGGCTACAACGGTGATCGAAGTCGGGGTGGATGTCCCCAATGCGACGGTCATGGTCATTGAAAATGCCGAACAATTCGGACTGGCACAACTCCACCAAATCCGTGGCCGTATCGGTCGTGGATCACATGCTTCCCAGTGCATTTTGATTGGGGATAAAACCAAGCAAGAGGCCTGGGAACGGCTCAAGGTGCTGGAGCAAACACGAGACGGTTTCCTGATCGCTGAAGCCGATTTCAAAGTAAGAGGTCCGGGAGAGCTCGCCGGCAAACAGCAAAGCGGACTCCCCAGGTGGCGCTACCTCGATCTTTGCAAGGACCGTCCCCTGCTAGAATCGGCGCGTGCAGAAGTTCGAAGGACGCTTGGACTAGGCTAGAGAAAACCATACCAAATCCGGAAATACCGCCTGTCCTTCCTTGCTTACCCGAAAAAGCCATGATGCAACATACGGAAAACATCCCGATAACCGGTTGCTTTTTCTTCATCTCAATGTAGAAGAGAAGAAGGATTATTTGTCCAATTATCCCATCGATTGCATCTCAGCGATGCGGTCGAAGAAAAAGTGGGTTTCGTTCGAGGGAGGTCAATGCATCCTGTGGTTATTTTTCGACGGCAGCAATCGTCATTTTATTAGAACACTTTTATGCCAAACAACATCATCACTGCAGCGCTGGAACCCATCCTCAAATGCCATCGCCAGCAGCAGATAAGGAAGAAAATTACTCTATTGTGGACGGCACTGGGATCCACAGGCCTTCTTTACGCCCTGATCAGGCACAAACAAGGATGGGATCATCCTCATGCCTTCACCACATTCATCACACTCTGGATAACAGGCACCCTGATTCTTTGGATCCAGCATCGAAGGACCCGGCTCTCTCTGAGAGAGGTCGCCCGGAGAATCGAGCAGGAACACCCCAAGCTGGAGGCAGCATTGATCACGGCCCTGGACCAGCAACCGGATCCGAAGTCAGGCGATTACCATCTCCTTCAAACCCGTGTGATTCGTGAAGCACTCGAAAACAATCTCAAGGAACCGTGGGACCAGCCATTTCACATTCAGTTGTTTTTCACGGGAGTGCTGCGTTTTGCCAGTTTGTTGATTGTTGCCTTCGGTGCTTACTTGATTAAGAACCCCATCGAATCGGAAAAACCAACCTTGAAGGCGACAGTATACAGCGGTCAACTTGCTGTGGAGCCAGGTAATGTTGAAATGGAACGCGGAGATGCTGTTGTCATCACGGCGAGGTTCGGCCAAAAGGTTCCTTCCAAGGTTAACTTGGTCGTCATGCCGGCAAACGGAGAAACTCAAACATTATCGATGAAGAAAAGCATGGACGACCCTCTTTTCGGAGCCAGCTTGCTGTCAGTTGATGTCGACACGGTGTATTATGTAGAGTTTGACAGCAAAAAATCCGAGACCTACAAACTTTTGACCTTCGAACACCCCAAACTCCAGCAAGCGGATGCATATTTGAATTACCCAGCATACACGGATGAGGAACCACGCACCATTAAGGACACCCTGAGAATATCTGCTGTTGAAGGCACACAGTTGGACTATGAATTTTTAATGAACAAACCTGTAGCAAGAGCAGACCTGAAAGACAGAGATGGAAATCTGATCAGCCTGAAAGCGGACACCACTCGCTCCAACATCTATAGACTTACAACAGTATTACAAGAATCGTCGAGATACCTGCTTGATCTTGAAGATGAAGACGGGCGAGTGAATAAATTGCCCGCTGAAATCGTGATCAAAGTATCGACGAATCAACCCCCTGCCCTGAAATTGACATTTCCTGGCGGTGACCAGCGTTTTTCAGCCTTGGAAGAAGTGACATTCGAAGGAGAGACATGGGATGACTTCGGATTAAAAGCACATGGATTCGGTTTTCAGGTTAGCGGTGAAGAGCCTGTCGACATCCAGCTTGGCGCTGAGGCGCCGGCTAAAAAGAAAGTTGATATCTCCCACTTGTTGACACTCGAAGACCTCACGCTTGAACCTGGTGGTTTGGTATCTTATTACTTGTGGGCCGAGGATATTGGACCGGACGGAAGCCTCCGCAGGGCCTACTCAGATATGTATTTCGGGGAAATAAGGCCCTTTGAGGAAATCTTCAGGCAAGGTCAACCCAATGCTCAACAGCAGCAGCAACAACAGCAACAGCAGCAAGGAGAACAAGGCAGCCCTGCCCAACAGTTGGCCGAACTGCAAAAAGAGATCATCAGTGCAACATGGAATACCAGGCGAGAGCAGTCTGGGAGCGCCATCTCGGACAAAGGGCATGATGACCTCCAGATTGTGCTCTCTTCACAGGAGGACGCTATTGCTCAGACCGATCAAATACTTGAAGCAGCTGCTCAGGAGCCACAAGCAGCGGAACTCCTGACACAGGCGAAAGAAGCCATGGAAAAGGCCGCTGATAATCTTTACGACGCGGTGCATGATCGATCGATGACAGCCTTGTCCAGTGCCCTGATACATGAGCAAACCGCCTATCAACTCATCCTCAAGGCCAACCCCAAGGAATCCAGCGTCACGCAGGGAGGCGGCGGCGGAGGCGGCGGCGGAGGTCGTTCTCAGCAGCAACTAAATCAATTGGAAATGACGGAGGAACAGGATCGATACGAAACGCAGAGTCAGGCTTCAGGCATGCAAAATGAGCAACAAAACGAAGCCTTGCAAAATCTAAATCGGTTAAAGGAATTAGCACGCCGTCAGGAGGATCTGAATGAGCGGCTACAGGAACTGCAAACCGCCCTCAGCGAAGCCGAGTCTCAGGGGCAGGAAGAGGAGATCGAACGCGAGCTGAAAAGACTGCGTGATGAGCAACGCCGCATGCTCGAAGACATGGACGATTTAAATCAGCGACTTGCCGAAAACGAGTCTCCCGAGAATGCCGAATCGATGTCCCAGCTCGACCAGGTCAGGGAGCAGGCACAGAAGGCCGCTGAATCAATTGAAGAGCAGGAAATTTCCGATGCCCTTGCTGCGGGTTCCAGAGCTCAGGAAGGTCTGGAGGAAATGAAGGAGGACTTTCGAGAGCGTAACTCAAGCCAATTCTCAGAGGCCATGAAGGAACTAAGGAAGCGTACGCGTGAACTGAGTGAGCGTCAGGATGAATTACAAGAACGTTTGAACCAGGCACAAGGGGCACAGCAACGTCAATCACTGGGTGCTTCTTCTCAGGCGCAGGAGGCCATGGAGATAAGTGAAAAACAGCAGCAGGAAATTGATCAGATAATGGAAGACGTTCGACGCATCAGCGATGAATCAGAGATTGCAGAACCCTTGTTGTCTCGTCAACTCAGCGAGACATTTCGCCGGACAGATCAAGATCAACTGACAGAAATGCTCGAAACAACCCGCCAATTATCCCGCCTCAACATGGCGGACAAGGCTGCTGAACTGGAACGGCAGATCCACCCTGAGATTGAATCGCTGGAAGAACGCATCGATCAGGCTGCGCAGAGTATATTAGGAGACGGGGTCGAAAGCCTCAGGCGTGCTCGTGATCTGCTGGATGAATTATCAGAAGATCTGAACCAGGAAATCGCTCAAGCCACAAGCCAAACGGGAGACCCGACAGGATCCAGCCCACAGGAGGGCCAAGCCTCTCAACAAGGTGAGGGAGCATCACCGCAGGAAAACGCCAAGGAAACACCCACGCAAATAGCGCAGGGGGAAGGTAATCAACCTGGTCAAGGCCAGGATGATTCTCAGGAGGCAACTGAAGCCCGAGGCCAGGGCTCAGGGCAGACTCCAGGTCAGGGTAATGATGGCAATCAGGAAGAATCCGAAGAAATTGCTCAGTCCGCGGAAGGAAGCAGTGGGCAGGGCCAAGGCAACAGCCCCGGTCAGGGACAAGGACAGGGAAGAGGCAGCGATGAGCAGCCTCAGGAACGTCAAGAGTTGCGCAATGGTCAGGGACAAAGCGAACTGGCACAGTCCTGGATGAATCAGGGAGGCGGAGGTAACGGTGGTGGGGAAAGTAGCGACAACCCGCAGGGTCCGCTTACAGGAAATGAGTTTAGAGAATGGACCGATCAGCTGCGCGAAGCAGAGGAGATGGTGGATGTCCCGGAACTGCAAAACGATATAGCTGCCATTCGTGACAGAGCACAGGCAGTTCGTCGTGAGTTACGGAATGAAGGCAAGGAACCCCAATGGGACCTTGTCCAACTTCAGATCGAAAAACCTCTTTATGAAGTCAAGAAACGCATCAACGAAGAATTGGCCAAAAGATTGTCCAAGGAGGCTGTGGTGCCAATTGATCGAGATCCGGTTCCACAAGAGTTTTCAGATTTAGTCCGGACCTACTATGAAACTTTAGGTGAGGGCCGATGATTTTTCGTAGTTCTGTAACCTGGGTGCATTGTCAGGCGTCTTTTTGAGCGAATGAAGGGATGAATGCTTCAAACAGAAAAAAGCGATCTCCCCTGGCTGACGAAATCAAACCAACAAGGGAGAGATGTGCTGGCAGCTCAACATATATTGCAACTGAAAGGGTTATGCGTGGGATTGATCAATGAAACCAAACTGGATCGATCCGAAGAAAAAACAATTATTCGCAGAGTGTTGCATGGTGACACAGCGGCATATGAGTCATTGATCGCCCATTACCAACCTCGTGTTTTTGCAACAGCACGGAAATACGCACGGCGGGAAAGCGAAGTTGAAGACATTGTGCAGGAGATTTTCATCAAGGCGTTCAAGAAATTGGATTCCTACCGAGAGGAAGCTCCTTTTGAACACTGGCTCATGAAGATCAGCGTGAGAACCTGTTACGATTACCTTCGCAAGCATCAACGCAACAAGGTTTCATCGTTCTCCGACATTGCTCAAGAGGATTTCGATTTACTGGAAGTCATTGGTGAAGAAAAACATCCAACACGTGAAAAACAGGAGGCAATCCATAAACTTGTTCATGATTTACTGGAGCGATTGCAGCCTGCAGCGCGCATGGTCATTACACTCCTGGATATTGAAGGGAAATCAGTCAAAGAAATTGCCAAGATCACAGGCTGGTCAGTATCTTTGGTTAAGGTCAGGGCCTTTCGTGCTCGAAAGCAAATGCGCAAAATACTCGAAGATTTCAATCAGGAAAAATACTTGTAGCAAGCGTGGCGGGATCTTTTGCATCAACGAAGCACATTTATTTTGAATAAGATGAAAAAAAATAACGACATTTTTGATCGCCTCATCCGTGCAGCACGTAGGATACCGGAAAATGATCAGACCCCTTACTCCTTCGAGAAGCGTATCATGTCTCAACTGCGTGATGTCAAACCCGTGGATAACGTAGCCATATGGGCGCTTGGACTGTGGAAAGCAGCTGTCCCATGTGTCGCAATAATGCTCCTCATCACTACCTGGGCCACTCTTTCCTCTACAACAGACGCCAACGCATCCTCTGATGCACTGGCTTCTGAACTCCAGTATACGATGACCCAGCCATTCCAGGCGTTGGAGGAATCATGGTAAGTTCATGGAAAATCATCATCGCAACTCTGGTCATCTACACCGCAGGGCTGATCACCGGAACATTTTTGAATGATCTGAGACCCACCAAAGACCGCCCACAAACTCGAAGAGATCCGATGCCGCGCGGACCAAGGATGAATGATTTCATTCAACGCTTTGGAAGCAGACTCGACCTTACCGGCACACAAAAGACCAATATCACTCAGATACTCAAGAGCAGTCAGCAACGTATGGACGCCTTGATGCAACAGATGCATCCAAAAATTGCCGAAGAGTTCTCTCAGGTGAACTCGGAAATCAAAGGGCATCTGACCGAGAAACAGGCGACTCAATTTGAAGCATTGATGAAGAACCTGTCTCTTATACACATCTCCGAGCCCACGAGACCGAGGCTGATCTC
>OJCR01000280.1_pt1 | contig 25831 bp, 19 predicted proteins | sample 1591611 | NCBI WGS metagenome assembly OJCR01 (sample SAMN05416815, study PRJEB24817) | seawater metagenome | isolation source: Sea water | place: Canada:Atlantic | collected 2013-07
TACACGTAAGGAGTCGTCGGCAGCGTCAGATGTGTATAAGAGACAGTATCTATGCTTATCCCGTAGCGGATCAAAGCTTGTCGAAACCCATTCAATTGGCATATGTTCAAATGATGGACTCCAATATTTTAACTCGCAGATCTTTCTTGGGTAACAGTGCGCTTATGGCCGCATCCCTGACGGCTGGGATGCGAACTTCGAGTGTGCTTCAAGCAGATACAGCTGCCGTCCGTAACAATATTAAATTTGGCTTGGTAACCTATCTTTGGGGCAAGGATATGAAACTTCCTGATTTGATTCGTTCTTGTGAGGAAGCGGGAATAGGAGGTGTTGAAACTCGGACTCAACATGCTCACGGAGTGGAACCTTCATTGTCCGCTGCTGAACGCAGGGAAGTGCGGGATCGTTTCAAGGATAGCTCAGTTTCTCTGGTTGGTTACGGTTCAAATGCCCAATTTCACGATGCTGAATCAGAAAAACTCAAGGCAAATATTGAGTTGACCAAAAAATACATTCGTTTGATGCATGATTGTGGCGGTAGCGGGGTCAAAGTGAAACCCAATGGATTTGCCCAAGGGGTGTCCAAAGAGAAAAGCATTCTTCAGATTGGACGTGCGTTGAATGAAGTGGCTGCATACGGAGATGATTGGGGACAGGAAATTCGTGTGGAGGCTCACGGCAAAGGTACGAGCGATTTACCTGTCATGAAAGCGATTTTCGATATGGCAGATCACCCCAATGTTGGCGTTTGCTGGAACTCCAACGGGGTGGATACACAAGGTGCCGGACTGAAGTCGAATTTCAATATGGTGAGAGATCGGTTCGGTGCCACCGCGCATGTGCGAGAGTTGAACCTGGGTGATTATCCATATCAGCAGTTGATGAAGATGATGGTTCAAACAAATTATAATGGATGGATACTCTTGGAAGCTCGCACCAAACCAGTCGACAAAATCGCCGCTATGAAGGAACAGCGAGAAGTATTCGAAGGTATGATTGCCACAGCACGAAGTTGAATTCTTGAGTACGACCCAATCCATTGATATCACGCGCATCCTTCATAATATTGAAGGAGGTGACGATCATGCATCCGAGCAGTTGCTGCCATTGGTCTATCGTGAGCTTCGTCAACAAGCAGCGCAACAGATGGTTAAGGAAAACCCAGGTCACACCCTGCAGCCAACGGCACTTGTTCATGAAGCTTATTTGAGGTTGCTGGGGGATGCCGGTCAGCACTGGGAGAATCGCCGTCATTTTTTCGCCGCTGCCGCCGAGGCCATGCGCCGAATCCTGGTTGAAAATGCTCGGCGCAAACAACGGCAACGCCACGGTGGTGAATGGAAACGTGTGGATCTTGCCGGGCTTGATGTCGCCGTGACCGCTGAGGATGACCAACTTCTACTGGTGAATGAAGCACTCGCCAAACTCGAAAAAGAAGATCCCGAGAGCGCCGAACTCATTAAACTCAGATTCTTTGTAGGGCTTCCCAACATTCAGGCCGCCAAAATACTCAACATGTCCGAACGCACGGCCAAGCGCAACTGGGCTTATGCTCGTGCCTGGCTTTTTGAGGAAATTACCCGAAATAAATAGTGATTGATAAGATTGGATGAGTGATTCATGGCTCCTTTTTTCAGGGGTTTTAGCTCGCAACATTGGGCCAGGCATCGTTTGTCCAAGCCAGAGGATCGGAGTCAAGCTGTCGAAAGTGAAATCAAGCATGGATGAAGTCCTCAAAAAAAATGGGCTCCCAACGGGAACCCGATTTTTCGTGAATGGTAAGTTATGTTCGGTGTCAGACTGTCTTATTCTGCGATAAAAAATTGGGACGCTTGATCCGGTGTCACCGAATGAGGGGAAGTTGCTCCATCTACAGCATTGAATGGACCTTCAATGCTTTCAGCGCTCATCAGCGTACCATCGAATTCAATGACGACATTCTTATCAGTCAAGGAGATCGAGGATATGCTTCCTCCGTCAGTAACGGGATCTTTCGCGACACCGCGGATAATCAATCCACTGATACCACCCGAATTATCTTCCATCTCCGCAAACCAGATGTCTTGGCCCTCTGCCAGATCCACTGTCACCGTTCGTGGCTGACCGTCTGGTGCCACAATGGGTGCTCCATCGATTTCAACCACGCCACCATAGTTGCCAGTGTTTTGTTCGGGGGGTGCGTTGCTCACCACGGCACCATCGACCCAAACTTTTCCAAATCTTCCATTGTTGTCGGTTGTTCTTCCCTCGAACACCGTTACGTTATATCTCCCTGAATTCAATCCTGAAAAACGCATGTGAAGTTCTGTTCCTCCTGTATCTGGATCACGGTAGTTGTAATCATCCTTAACGACGGCGGGAACCAGCACTCCATCGTAAACTGCATCGTAAAGCTCCTTGGTTGGGTTGTTTGCAATCTGACCATTTGCGGGTGCCTGTCCTGTTTCAGCCGAGAGGGCCGCATTATCCATGATGGTCATCATGACATTACTGTTACCACTTTCCGAGAAGTCAGTGAGTTTCCAGGTTGCTTCGGTGAGTTCGTCATTAGCGACACCCTCAAGACTTGAGCTGTCTTCGGTTACTTCCGCATTGGGATTAGCAAAGCTCCACGTGGGAATCACATTCCAGTCAGCTAAATCATCAGGAAATTCACCAGATGGAAAGCCATCTGCGTCTGCGATTTCCCTTTCATTTTCGATATGACCAAAGTCAATCTTGAATAAACCATTTGATGTGGTCACATCCGCTGGAGGAGGCGCAAGATCGACAGTACGAATAATCATACCACTGATGCCACCCGAGTTGTCCTCCATTTCTGAGAACCACAGATAATCTCCCTCGGCTACCGCCACGGTGACTGTCCTGGGTTGCCCCCATGCAAGCACATCTCCCTTGGTCGTGACGGCAGAATAATTGCCAGAATTTGCTTCTTCAGGTGCACCGCTTCCGTTCAAGTCTCCGACCCAGACTTTTCCGAATCTTCCATTTGTATCTGTGGTGCGGCCTTCAAACACGGTTACGTTGTAAAAACCGGGATCCAGATTTGCAAACCGCATGAGGACCTCTGTACCAGCTGTATCAGGATTTCGATAATTGTAATCATCCTTCACTGTAAAGGGAACCAATACCTGATCGTATGCAATTTTATCGATCTGGGGATATAGAGGTACCGGATTGCCATCAAAATCCAGATAAAGGAAACCTTCATGTGTGGGATTATTTGCGATTTGGCCCAACATGACTGGTGGTGCATTTGGACTGACACTATTCGAGAGTGCTTCATTGTCCAACATCGTCAACGTCACGTCAGAGGCCGTTCCAGAAAAGTCACGAAGTTTCCATGTCACCTCATTCCCAGCATCATTCACCGTGCCTTCAATACTCGCAGAATCTTCTGTGACTTCGCTATTTGGATCTTCAAAAGTCCAAGTTGGAATAACATCCCAGTCGGTCAGTGGCTCAGGAAATTCTCCTGTGAAGATGGTTTCGGGATTACCAAATATTTCGCCATCAAAATAATCGACTTCGTATGCCAGAATCTCTGCTTCATTTTGGATGTGACCAAAATCGATTTTATAAACTGCTGCATAAGAGGTGGCAGCGGTTGCTATCATACCTGTTATTAGTGACCAGGTCAGCAAGTTGGTTTTAGGTGAGTTCATAATTGAATAGTTTAAATGCAATATATTTGCAGACGTCTTGGGGTAATTTTAAAACTTAATGGGAAGTTTGAATCCAGTTCAAGGTTTAAATAGATCAATGGCTTGAATTTGAATAATCATTCGTTTGTTTTTTGCACCTATTTGCAAGGATTTGGAATCACCCCCCTTCGAGAAATATGAGCTGCAATTGAATGGGCACTAAGGGGGTGAAAAAAAATAATTAATTTGGCCCAAAAGAACACCTTTCGTCGCATTACTAAATAGAGGATCTATCATGGCTTGTAATGAGTAACCAATTTTCAAAAGAAAAAGACATATTTGTCGAAGCCGAAGGTATCTCAGACCCTGCGGAGAGACAGCAGTTTCTCGATCGTGCCTGTGGTGGTGACGAAAACTTGCGTGATCGCATCGACAAGCTCTTGTCTGCTCACAGTGAAAATGAGGGTTTCATCCCGGTAGACCCAAATGAGCAAACAAAATTCTCTCTGGAGACGGCCCCGCGTGAAGGTGAAGGATCCATCATCGGTCGCTACAAACTGCTTCAAAACATTGGGGAAGGCGGTTGCGGTGTAGTCTACATGGCTGAGCAGCAAACGCCCGTCGTGCGACGAGTTGCGCTGAAAATCATCAAGCTTGGTATGGATACCAAACAGGTGATCGCTCGATTCGAAGCAGAGCGTCAGGCCTTGGCAATGATGGACCACCCCAACATTTCCAAAGTGTTGGATGCAGGTGCCACGGACAACGGGAGGCCATTTTTCGTTATGGAATTGGTGCGTGGTGTGCGAATAACCGAATTCTGTGACCAACAGAATTTGGACACCAAAGAGCGTTTAAAGTTGTTCATGGACGTTTGCAGCGCAATTCAGCATGCTCACCAAAAGGGTGTTATCCATCGTGACATCAAGCCGTCGAACATTCTGGTCACCATGCATGACCATAAATCAGTGCCTAAAATCATTGATTTCGGTATTGCCAAGGCCACTCAGCAACGCCTGACAGAAAAGACACTTTTCACACAATTTCACCAATTCATCGGGACGCCAGCATACATGAGCCCTGAACAGGCGCAAATGAGCGGATTAGACGTGGACACGCGCACGGACATCTACTCACTTGGAGTTTTATTATATGAGCTGCTGACCGGCCGCACGCCTCTTGATGCAAAGGAATTGACCAAAGCGGATCATGACGAAATGCGGCGGCGAATCCGTGAAGAGGAACCTATCTATCCTTCCACGCAGTTGAGTTCGATGAACCCTGCGGAGTTGACCACAACGGCAACGCGTAGAAACACCGAGCCAGCGCGTTTGAACCGTATAATGCGAGGGGAGCTGGATTGGATTGTCATGAAGGCTCTTGAAAAAAACAGAAAACGACGATACGAGACTGCAACCGAACTGGCCCTGGATGTTCAGCGGTATTTGAATCTGGAACCTGTCAAGGCAGCGGCACCGAGCTCGTTGTATCGTTTTCGCAAATTTGCTCGCAGAAATCAGGCGGCGCTCATTACCGCAGCCATCATTCTAATCCTCCTTACCGTAGGATCTGTTGTCAGCACAGGGCTGGCAATCAAAGCAACTATTGCTCAAAGAAATGCCGATGCGCTTGCCAAAAAGTCACTGGCAGCTCAGGAACTTGCCGAATTAAGAGAGCAAGACGCCAATGAACAGCGCAACTTGGTGGTAAGGAGTTCACGTGCCCTGCGCCAAAATCTTTACGCATCAGACATGTATCAGGCGCAGCACTTTCTCAGAGACGGCAACATTGCCAAAACGCGTGAGCTCCTCTTGAAATATGCAGTTTCAAACCAGAGTCAAGAGCCGCTGAGAGGATTTGAATGGCAATACCTTTGGGATCGTTCCAAAGGCGATGAACTTTTTGTTTTTGATGATCTTGAAAGGCCAACGGGCGCACTTGCTTTTTCCAACGATGGGACACTTCTTGCAGCGATCAGTGCGGATGGAAATGTTTGTGTTTGGAGTGTTAGAACGCGGATGCGCGTTGCCATGTTCGAAGCCGACATACAACAGCGCTGGGTCTTCGGGCTTAGGGTGCAATTTTCCAAAGACGACCGCTTCCTTTATCTGGGAGGGCATCGCATTTCCCGACTGAGTGTCAGGGACACATCCGATTGGTCGCAGGTTGCATGTTTCAAAGATGCGAGCTTTCCTTTGATAGAACAGGAAAAAGAAGGACAATTTGCCGCTTACCACGACGGGAATTTCAAGCTTTTTAATGTTAATCAGCAAAGAGAAACAGGTGTTGGGTTTTCTACATTCCCATTGTCTGGAAAAGAAATCCGTAACTACGCTTTTACAACTGATCGTGAAATGATTGCGATTCAAGAGCGCAACAAGGAATTGATTTCCATTCACGATGTTCAATCAGGTCGCAAAATGATGGATTGGCCTCATTCCTCTTCAAAGGACACAGGCCTCATGTCGATTGCTGGTGGCTTACAATATGTGGCGTGGATGCCTGAAATCTGGAATCGCAGTGTGGACGAAGTCAAGCTACGTCTGTTTCAGCCTTTCGAGGAGCGAGAAATTCAGCTTGAAAATTCGCAGCCCGGTTTGCTCATTGCTGCCGAGTTTTCCCCTGACACACAATGGCTGGTTGCAGGTGGCTGGGACTACCTGCTCCACGTATGGGAACCTTCATCCGGAGTAAAACGTGGATCCTTCAAAGGCCATCTCGATGAAATTTTCTGTGTCGCTTTCTCTCCCAATTCACAGACTTTGGCCTCGGGCGGCAAAGATGGGCGAGTTTACTTGTGGGATCTGCGGTCAATGAAGCCAAAACCAGATCTGGAATCCATTGCCTTCAGGAAATCTGCCCGTGACACCGAAGAATTAAATTCTCGCAAGGAATTTGCAGGAGTCTTCCCTTCAGCAATATGGGCTGAGTTTGAACGAGGCGACGTGGATTATTTCTTTCCATCTGATTTCAAAAGGCGTGGATGGTGTATTTCTCCGGACGGAACGCACCTAGTTCACAGGGTGTCAGACCAATCGCTTGAGATTTATAATTTAACCGAAAGTAGATTTGAGGCATCACTGGATGTCATAAAAAAGGAGCGGAGATTTGGCCATCATCAGGTCTCCCACACTTTTATTTCCAATGACCGATTACTTTACCGGACCAACGATGGATTTGCTGTTTGGAATGTGAGATACGATCGCAGTGAACCAAATAAAATTCCCGAAGACTTTATTGCCTTCAAAGGGGCCTCGTCTGATGGTCGGCTTCTTGCGATGGAACGCGAGAACGAAGAGGCTGGAATAGTGTTATGGGATTTCGATGCAGAGAAGGCTGTCTCTTTGCTAAGTGGTATGGATCATGGATATCATCGAATTGTGTTTTCGCCTGATTCGAAGCTTGCGATAGCCACCGGTTGGGACAAGCGAGGTTTGGTATGGAACACGGCAACAGGAGCAGTGCAACATGTTTTAACCGGACACAAACAAGGGATTCACGCTGCTGCATTTGCGCATGATCATAAATCTATTTGTACCAGCAGTCCTGATGGTACCATTCGTATTTGGCATCTGGAAACTGGTCGTGAAATGCTGACTTTTACTCCTGACGTTGTCGGCGCAGATCGACTGATTTTTTCAAAAGACAATCAGAAATTGCTGATTCTTGGTATTGACAAAACTTGGCTGCTACGAGTGCCCGGGCTGGACCAAATTGACCAAGGACTGGCCGCAATAGTTAAAGAAAATAATCCTCTATGATCTCATCCATAACCGATATGAAGAGCAAACCGAAATTAATAAATCCGTCCGAAGTAACCGAGTGGATTCAGCTCACCATCGAAGGCGATGAAGTATCTGCCAAACATTTGATGGATTTCCTCCATCCACAAGTGATGTCAATTGTTCGAGCCAGACTTCCTCGACGGGGCTGTGTGGAGGATCTCTCGCAAGACATTTTCATACGCATCTTTCGCAAGCTTGAACAGTACTCCGGTAAAGTTCCATTGAAGCATTGGGTGAGTCGCATCGCTGTCAATATGTGCACCAACGCATACCACAAAGCAAAAGCGAATCAGGAATTGCGTCTTGCAGATCTGGGGGAGGAAGAGGCGATGGTTATTGAATCTCTATCAACAAGTGACGAGGAGTTAGAGCCCTCTCAAAGTTGGGCCGCACGTGAGTTAGTTGACAAATTGCTTGAGACGCTCAACGTAAAAGATCGGCTTCTAGTAGATTTGGTATGCCTCCGTGGATACACTTACAATCAAGCACGTGAAAAAACGGGCTGGAACACTTCAGCCATGAAAGTTCGCATGTTTAGAATACGAAAGCGCCTCGAAAAAACGCTCACTCGATTAACGAATGAGACGAGCGGTCCTGTGATTGACTTTCCTCGGGTGCTTGCGAATGGTGTGTCGGGACAAGCTATGGTGGGCTTGGGGGCATGAACCGATATCTTTGATGTCGGATTTCTGCTAGCTTCTTTTCTCAGGTCCTTGCTCTGTGAGATTCAACGGAAGTTGTTAAATAAAGATCTCCGACCCTCATCTACATCAACATTGGGCAACCAGAACCTTTCCGTTCCTGACGCGTCATCAAACGTGTTTTTATCCATCTTTTCTGTGTGTAAATCTACCATTATTGCGTAACTGCGCGCGTTATGTCTGATGGCCATTGAGCGAGTCGAACCCATGGGCCCGAGTTGGCCACTATAATGAGCAGGACTCAAATTACCTTCCATGTAAAACATGGTTTCTGAGTGAGTTTCAAAAGCCGATGTTTTGGTGTGATGGCATATGGTACAATTATTACATCACTCCAATTTCGAGCATGCCTCGAGCGTCCACGAGAAGGTGCTGCTGCTCTGCTTGTAGCTTTGGGGGACGGTTTCGACGCATGTGCGATCTTATCGGTTGGAGAAATATACACGGATTTGGAATTCAGGTATGGATACAGAGTGCTGGTTGTCAGATCTCCCGATCTCCTCTAAAGCCAGGTTCTAAAGGTCGGGACATGCCCATCGTGATCATCAGAATAAACATTTGAAGCCAAGCCAATCTGTTTAATTTTGTTCAAGCATGCGATGCTTTGTGCCGATTCCTTGGCTTTCGATAGAGCGGGTAACAGCATGCTCGCTAACAATCCCATAATGGCGATGACTGTCACTCGAAAGGATCCTTGCTCTGTTATCAATGGCCAACAAGGAGGTAATCCATCCTCGCTCAAGGGAGCTTTTGACAATAAATCGGGAATGAAGGGCAACTTAGAGTACAATGCCCTCAAGTTGGAGGAGCCGTTTCTTCCAGGAGATACCTCCTGAAAACCCTCCAAGCTCGTGATTTGCGGCCAAGACTCGGTGACAGGGAATAATGAGTGGGATCGGGTTTGCTCCACATGCACTACCAACGGCACGGACTGCTCTGGTATTTTCGATGGAATTGGCGATTTGGCTGTAGGATTGCGTCTCGCCAAAAGGGATTCCCGTTATGGCTCTCCACACGTTCTGCTGGAACACCGTTCCGTCCCTGAGATCGAGACAGGGTACCGGAAGCGCACTCATAGATTCGCCTCCCAGATATGCTTGAAGCCACTGGAGAGTTATCTGTTCTTGCGATTGTCTTGCTATTTCAGGATTTGATTCCGCTTGAGAAAGTTTCTCTTTTGGAAACTGCTCCGGAAACCACAAACGCATCAGTCCTACAGCAGAGAAACAGGCCTTCCAGATTTTCCCCTTGATTTGTAAGTGCCTTACCTGGAGCTGTTGGTACATTTCAGGGTCTCATTACCGCAAAAATACCACAAAGGATCACGAGAAACAGTGTGAACATTAACAGGAATCGGTTGCGTGCAATACGCTTTTCCCTTCGCAGGGGTTCAATACCCTGCACTCCTCCTGTCGCCATATACTGAACCCATTTGGTTGTATTGGCTTGTTCTGCATCTGTATTTTCCAAGGCAGGATTTTTCTCAGATTGGCGTTTGATCCATCCCATTGGATCCAGTTTCTTGACCCCTTGAGCGTTGTAATGAGCTTGTGGATCTCTTGCGTTATTCTTGAGGCCTAGTGATACATGCTCAATGGTTTCGAACATGGATCGCAACCTTGTATCCCTGGTGCCCCTTTGCTCGTATTTTACTCGCGAAGATGTGGTGCGTTGATATTTCGGTTCTTGAGTGAATTGTTTTTCCAACTTGCGGATCTCTGCCTTGAGCTCGCGCGCACGATTGTTCAACACCTTGGCCCTGCATGAAAAGGGATCTTTCCCCGCTTGAAGCAGTTTTGAAAAAATGGAGTTTTTGCCTGTCAGCTGCATATGTTTTGATCAAAAGGAATCAACTGGCTTGAGCGAATCATTAGGACCCGCCTTGCAGCCAAATGGAAACCAGGATGAGTATTCCCACTGACAGAACAGCCGCAATCGGCCAGGTCAGCGCCAGCCCGCATTGTGCCCATTGTTTCCACGAAAATTCCTTAAAATCGATCATGTCAGCAAATGGGGGAAACTTGCGCTTGCTTGCGACATTTTCTGGTTTTTTAATGACCTCGGTCTTCTCTGGTTGTATTTGTGCTTCAGATTTAGGATCTAAAACTGGGAATTTGGGAATATTGCTGATCCACTCTTTTCGTGCATTTTCGACTGTGATCAACGCCCGTGTTAATTCACGATTCAAGTTCTCCTGATCCCAGTGGTCTTCCGAAAGCATTTCCACTTTTTCGAGATGATCTCGAAATTCTTCCAGTGCCCCGCCCATTCTCTCAAGTTGACGTTGAGTATTGGATGCATCTTCTTCAAGGATCGTGATTCCCTTGGTGAGGTTATGGATCATTTCTTCACGGCCCATGCTGAATTCAGAACGTCGCCTTCTCAAATCCTCGAGAGCAATACGCTCCTTCTCGAGGCGATCTTGTTCTTCCTTCAGTGCCGCCAATCGCTGTTGGGTGGTTCCTACCTTGGCTTCAAGCTGCTCTCGCGCGGGCACTCTATTCACTTCGATCGATTGAGAGGTTTCTGCAGTTGGCGTGTCAGTGGACGACGACAAAGGGATTTGCTGCGATTTTTCGAATTCTCTGTCTATAAAATCGTTGTCGTCGTGCGGAGTCATCCAAACAATCTAATGACAACCAGCTCATCTGTAAAGCGGACGAGGGCACTTTTCCTTTTTTGAAGCATAATTTTTTTATAAAAAAAAAGGTAATCCAAGCTGTCTTGATCTCATCTGAAACCACTTAAATTTCCAAATGCCTGAGTCGCCTTACCCCTATATGATAGGGGAGATAACCCAACACCAGTGACAGGACCGCGAAGCATGTCCATCCTGACGCGATAATCCAGATTTGTTGATGATCACGCCAGGGAGACGCCAGAGCGAGTAGTGAGATCCCTCCAACAATATAAAGAAAGCTCAATACAAGACAGAAAGTTCCTCCAAATCCACTGACAATCTTACTTGGATTGTCTTCTTTGAAATTTGGGTAAATGACGCCCAGCCCCATCGCCAGTCCGTTGAGCGTCAGCGTCATGAAGGCAATGACCAATGTGAAGTAAGCGATCTGAGGCGCTGGCATTTTCAACATGCGGCAGGAGGTGAAAATCAGCGTACCTGTGATAGCCATCGAAACCAGGCACGCCAGTGTGTATTTTATACTAATGACCTTGTTCAAACCCAGAGGAGCCATCCCTACAATCCAAAGTCGTTTTCCTTCCAGTGAAAACTGGGGAAATACAAAACGAGTCGTCAGCGTTGCGAGATTCAGTGAACAAGCTCCCAGGTTCATGTAGGAGATCAGGTGGATCCAGAATGGGTTGTTCAGTTGGGATGAAAAGTTTTTAAGATTAATGATATAAGCTGCAAGCAGGCCGAATAGCAGGAGGCTTTGCCCCCACTGAGTTGTATCCCTCCAAAAGACCCTCACATCTTTTACCAAAACGGCTCTACTGTCGCTTGGAATCCAGAAAAGGATCGAACAAAAACGTTCGAGTAAACCCGGACCCCACTGATTCAAACGTTTGGCTTTCTTCTCTTGCCAGCGTTGCCACCATTTCCATGAACTCGTCAATGACCCCCTGCTTTGAACGGCCGATGCAGCTTCATAGAATGGCATACCCGCCATGGTTGAGGTGATTCGTCCCCAGAATAAACCGTAGCTGAGAAGCACCAGCATGAAGAAGAAGGTGGCGCTATACGCTCCTTCACTCCAGGAGATCACACCTGAAGCCAGCCAATAACTGGGCAAAAACGCGAATTGACTGAATTGAGTATTCTTCAAAAGTCGGTCCAATACCAGCATCACGCGCGTTTCGAGCATGTCGTCGGTCACTACGTCAGGTTTAAGCCAGAAGGCCAGTGTGAGCAGGGTCAGGATTGCCAGTCCGAGGGTCGTGTATTGGAAAAAACGCCGATCCATGAAGCGCGCCAGCCCGATGGCGGACCAGGCACCAGCAATGGCTGGAAGAATGACAAAAAGCAGGATCATCACCACGGTTAAGGGGTAAAAAGTCCAATCCACCCGTTCTACGATGCCAAATGCCGCCAATAGGGGGGCGATCAGAAATAAAAATGCCCATGATGCCACTAGTGTGGATTCCAGAAATTTCCATTGAAAAATACTATTGGGCGAAATCGGCAGACTATGCAAAAAACTCGTTTCCTTGTTACGAAACAGGTTCGAGTAACTGATCACCATGTTACTGATCAGCAAGAGGGCAAACAGGAAGGCGAATAAAATAAAAATCATCCTTTCAACAAGCAGGTCTCCCAACCCGGGAAAAGAACCAACGAATCTCATGGCCCTGTAAAAAAGTGCGAACGAAAGCCAGCAATATCCAGCTATGAAAGTGAGAACAGTAATCGACAGGAGTTTGGATTGCTTCAGTACCGAGGCAAATCTTCGCCAATTTTGCTTGAGATGTACACCAGCTAGTAGTGCAAAAGCTGATTTTTCAGGGCAAGCGGGATCTATGGATTCACTGGACGGCATACAGATTATTTTGATCCCAGATTATGATTGGTTGGTTGTTTCATCCGGTTCAGCCGTCAGTTGAAGAAAGCTTCTTTCCAGCGCTCCATCTTGACCGCTTTGCTTCTTAAGCTCATCGATCGTACCTATTGCAACTACTTTTCCTTGATGAATGATGCCTATTCGGTCAGCCATCTCCTCTGCAACGGAAAGTTGGTGTGTAGAAAGAAAAACGGTCATTCCCTCTCTGGAGCGTTCTTTCAGAATATCTTTGACGATCCGTGCGTGTTGGGGGTCAAGACCTACCATGGGTTCATCTATCACAAACACCTCAGGGTCATGTAAAAGAGCTGACGCTATCGCGACTCTTTGCCGCGTACCGTGCGAGAGGCCTTCGATTGATTTATTGAGAAAGGGTTCCAGGTGAAAGCGCTTGGTCAGGATACTACTTTCCGAGCGCACGCGATCAGGGGCGATTTTAAATAATTGCCCGGTAAATTGCATAAACTCGAGAGGTGTGAGCTTTTCGTAAAGGAATGGGAAATCGGGGACATATGCGAGCCTCTTCCTTGCCTGCAGCGGCTCACTCTGGATATTATATCCTGCAACAATGACCGACCCCGCTGTTGGTTTGATCAATCCGGCAATCATTTTAATCGTTGTTGTCTTGCCTGCTGCATTCGGGCCGAGTACGGCAAAAAATTCGCCTTTCGGAACCGATAAGTTTATTCCGTTGACGGCGGTTAAGTCTCCAAACTTTTTTACGAGGTCCTTTAACTCTATCATCAGGAACAACCGGCTATCACACAGCTACAAGCTTTTCAAGCAGCGATAATTGAAAGTTAATTTCTTTAGTTTACAACCGTGAAATACGGGAGCAAGCTATTACCTCCTAAGCTCCGAGGGACAATTCTGAGTTCCATGAAGAATTTTTTTACAAGAAAGTCGCTGCGCGGCAAAATCAGTATTTTAACCATCATCACCAGTTTACTGGCGATTTTTTTGGTGCTTGGTGCTGTTTTTAGTCTCAAGTACCAGCGTTATTCCAAGGATGAGCTTTTCAAATTCAAGGCACAGGCTGAATTGCTTGCAAGAACGCTTGGCTCGCTGCATCCCACTCCTGCTGAATTGAGGGACACCGGACTTGATTTTTTTTTTCAAGCACCGAAACCGTACTGGATGCTTATCTTGAAATCGGAGATGAGCGAATGCCTTCTTATCACCGAGCTGGAGGACTGGGGCCTGTCGATGGATTTTGGCCATCTTTTGATGATCGAGGTAAGGCGTGGGTCGAGTCCGGCGAGGGCAAGGCTCATGTAAAGGTTGTATTTAAATTTGGTCAAGAACAGGGCCCTCGCGGAAACCTTTACGTCATTTACGATTTGACCCAAGCGCGACTGCAATTCTTGCGAGAGATGCTTATTGTTAGTTTGCTGGCAACCGGAGCCGTGTCTATTGCAGTAATGGCCAGCCGCAAGCTTCAACACTTCATATTAGATCCTGTGCTGCTTCTCGCTGAAGCTACGGACAAGATTGCCTCCGACAAGGACTACTCAACACGAGTTTTCAGTCCTTCCAAAGACGAAATCGGCCAACTTTATCATGGTTTCAATCGAATGCTGGAGGAAATCGAGTACAGGGACGAAACGATTCGCAAGGCCAATGATGAACTTGAGGATCGGGTTCAGGAACGCACGGCAGCCATGCAACAAGCCAAGGCAGAGACCGAATCCATCAATAAACAATTACTTGATGCCAATCAAAAACTAAAGGAATCCATTGAGGAAGCACAACAGCTTGCAATAGAAGCTCAGGCTGCGAACAAAGCCAAGAGTGAATTCCTTGCCGCGATGAGTCATGAGATACGGACTCCAATGAATGGAGTCATTGGCTTCACCAATCTTCTGCTGAATTCGGATTTATCCGAAATGCAAAAGGATTATGCGCAGACGATCAAAAACTCTGGAGAGTCTCTCTTGATCATTATTAACGGTATTCTCGATTTTTCCAAAATCGAGGCAGGCAAGTTCTTTCTGGATTCTGAACCTTTTGACATGGCCGAGGCTTCAGAGGAAGTGATCGAACTCTTATCTGCTGAGGCTGCTGCAAAAAATCTGGAACTTAAACTGTTTTACGAGCCTGATGCTCGTCGGCGCCTTGTTGGTGATCCAGGGAGGGTCAAGCAGATCATGTTGAACCTGATTTCAAATGCATTGAAATTTACCGAAACTGGATCTATCCGCGTGAGAGTTGAAAAAATGACTGTGAGCGGACATCCCGAGGGCTTGAAAGTCAGTGTCACAGACACGGGGATCGGCATTCCAGCCGACAAGCAAAGTGTTCTTTTCGAAAAATTCTCTCAATCAGATAATTCAACTACTCGGAAATACGGCGGTACTGGGCTTGGCTTGGCGATTTGCAGGGAACTGGTCAGTATGATGAGTGGTGAAATTGGATTCAAAAGTGAACCAGGCATCGGGTCTGTCTTTTGGTTTACATTGGCTTTTTGGGAACTCGGATCTGAGAAAGAAGCCGATGAATCAATGATTAGTTCTGAAAAGCCTGCCGAGGACGGCGAGTTTGACCTGTCTGTTGTGAATTTGTTGCCGGAAACATTCCGAGTGCTTCTGGTGGAAGACAATGCTGTCAACCAGAAGCTTGCAGGAAAAATCCTTGAACGCATGGGGTGCAGCGTCGACACGGCAACCAACGGAAAGGAAGCGGTCTCCATGTTTGCGGATTTGCCTTACAATATGATATTCATGGACTGCCAGATGCCGGAAATGGATGGATACGAAGCTACTCGAAAGATCCGTAATATTGAAACAGCAGGTAATTCCTCCAATGGAAAACAAGTGCCCATTATTGCAATCACTGCAAATGCGATGCGCGGTGATCGTGAAAAATGCCTGGAAGAAGGGATGGATGACTATATCGCTAAACCTGTCGACGCGCGCCAAATAGGTCGTGCCTTGGAGCGCTGGCGCCATCATATTCAATTGTGAACTCTTCTCGCTCAGCTTGCTTTTTTTTGAATAACTCTGCCACATTTTCTGATCGACTCCAGAATTCCTGTCCTGCGCTTTGACGAGGTAAGAAACCTTGTTTGTCTCTCAAATGGTATCCCAAGTTTGGACTGGGACAATCGATCCGTTTCTGAAAAAACTTTGTTTCCTCAGTCTCTGTCATTATACATCTGAGCGCATGTTTGAATTGTTGAAAACGGATGCAGGAAGCAAAGCTCGGCGTGGGCGTTTAACCACTGCACATGGTGTGATTGAAACGCCGGTTTTTATGCCGGTGGGCACTCAAGCCAGTGTCAAGGCTCTCGACCCACGAGAACTGGATGAGATGGGAACTCAGATTGTTCTTGGCAATACCTATCATTTGGCGATCCGGCCAGGAATGGATATCATGAATGAAGCCGGGGGATTGCATCGCTTCATGAACTGGGATCTCCCCATTCTCACCGACAGCGGAGGATTTCAGGTATTCAGCCTGGCTAAGATTCGTAAAATCCAACAGGACGGTGTTGAGTTCCGTTCACATCTCGATGGCTCACCTCTCTTTCTTGGCCCCAAAGAAGCCATGAAAATCCAACGTGAATTGGGTTCTGACATAGCCATGGCGTTTGACCAATGCCCCAACCACGATGCTCCCGCAAGCGAAATGAAAGAAACTGTGGACCGCACACTGAGGTGGGCCAGATTATGTCTTGAACAACCGAGGGCTGAGGGGCAGCTGGTTTTTGGTATCGGTCAGGGCGGCAGTAATGCCGAGCTTCGTGAGTATTGTGCCAAGGCGCTTTGCAAGATGGATTTTGATGGATTTGCCATTGGTGGTGTCAGTGTGGGAGAACCCGAACCCGAGATGATGAAAGCGGTGGAATATACCGAGCCCTTTCTTCCTGCTGACAAAGCCCGTTATGCCATGGGCCTTGGAACGCCGGCTCAATTGGTCGAATTAGTGGCTCGCGGGGTAGACATGTTTGACTGTGTATTGCCCACTCGCGTCGCTCGCAATGGCACTGCGTTTACCAAAAAGGGCACGATCAGCATTAAAGCTGGTTATAATAAACGTGATTGGAATCCGATCGAAGAGGATTGTGAATGTTATGCCTGTCGCCACTTCACCAAGGCTTATCTAAGGCATCTGCTCAATGTAGATGAAATTTTAGGTCTGCGTATGCTCAGCGTTCACAATAGCCATATGTTTCTGGATTTAATGCGAAATATCCGATTGCATTTGGATAATGGCACTTTCAGTGAATACAGGCGTGAGTTCATTGCTGGTTATACGCCAACCTTGAAAGTACTTGAACAGCGGGCTAGACATGCTGAAGCGCAGCAAGAATCACCGTCAAATTAGCCTGAAATAGTTTATTTGCATTGGTGGTTCTTTAAGGTAGTTTTACTTAAGTACACTTAATCATGGATCTGCCCGGGAAAATCATTGTCTCATCGCCGGAGTGGCTGCCCGGCTTGCTGGGAGGTTTTGCTGTATTCCTCCTGATTCTGGTCTGGTCCTATCGAGGCACAGGAATTTCCTTCGGACGCCGCATCACTTGTATTCTGCTGAAAGGTTCTGCGGTTGCCTTGTTAGTTTTGTGCTTACTGGAGCCACAGTGGACGCAGCAAAAACCCGAAGCAGGTGCAAACTACTATGCCGTGGTTGCTGACAACAGCCAGAGCATGTCTATTTTCGATCCGGGGTTGAACCGAAGCCGTGGTGAGGAAATGACCAAGCTGCTGGTGACCGAACCCGGCCTCTGGCGTGATACGCTGGACGATATGTTTCAGGTCAGAAAATACGGAATTGACTCACGCTTGCATGGGCTCAAGGACTTCTCCGAACTGACTTTTGATGGGGGTGCCAGCGCACTGGGCTCTGCTCTACATCAACTGGGTTCACGCTTCCGTGATCAGCCACTGGCTGGTATCCTGCTCGTCAGTGACGGAAATGCAACTGATGCTGATCTAGATCAACTTGATCTAGCCGACCTGCCGCCAGTTTATCCTGTCGTTATTGGTTCCAAAGAATCCTCTCGAGATGTTTCCATTACCAGTATGTCCCTTAGCCAGACTGCCTTCGAGGATGCGCCCGTTACTTTGACTGCGGATATTTCTTCGATTGGGTTCGCTGGCCGTGAGGTAGAGGCGCGATTGTTCGCTGCAGATTTTTCAAAACCAACTTTCAATGAAGGTGCCAAGATTGATGAACCTTCTTCCAGCATCGAAGGCCAAGCACCTATTGATAGTTTGATTAAAGGAATCTCCAGCGATCAGGAAACACTGGCTTTTCGGTTCCAGTTTCGACCCGAGCAGACCGGCGTATCTTTTTACAGACTGGAAGTGTCAGTAGTTGCCGACTCGCTGGCGGGCGATGAGTCAACGGAAGAAGCTACCATGGCCAACAACAGACGTCTGGCTATCGTGGACCGCGATTCCGAGCCGCATCGCATTCTTTACGTAGCAGGCCGTCCCAATTGGGAATACAAATTTTTGAATCGATCCCTTGATGAAGATGATCAAGTGCAGCTGGTGGGGTTGATTCGTATTGCCAAAAAGTCTCCTAAATTTGAGTTCAAAGGGCGTCAAGGTGAGACAAGCAATCCTCTGTATCGCGGCTTCGACAAAAAAGATGAATTTACTGAGCAGCTTGACCAGGCTGTTTTCACGCGACTTAACATCAAAGACGAATCCGAACTCATAGGAGGTTTCCCCAAGAGGGTAGAGAATCTTTTTGGTTACAGTGCCATTATTCTTGATGATCTGGAATCGGGTTTCTTCACACGTGATCAAATGAGCCTGATCCAGAAATTTGTTTCAGAACGTGGTGGTGGTCTAATGATGTTGGGTGGATATGAATCACTCACTCGTGGCGATTATCAGGATACTCCTATCGGTCGAATGCTTCCAGTCTATCTTGATTCGGGTAAAGGGCTGTCTGGAGTTCAGGGAGTTTCTTTGGAGTTGACCCGCGAAGGCTGGCTTCAGCCTTGGATCCGTCTGCGTTCCACTGAGTCTCTGGAGAATGAAAGGTTGGAATCCATGCCCGAGTTTCAAGTCATCAATCTGGTGACTGAAGTCAAGCCCGGGGCCTCCGTTTTGATGCAGGCAAAGAGCAAATATTCAGGTGAAACCTATCCAGCTTTGGTCAGTCAGCGCTATGGTTCCGGTCGCAGCATGGTTCTGGCAGTCGGAGATTTGTGGCGTTGGCAGATGCATGATCAAACTGATAGTGGCGATTTGGGCAAGGCTTGGCGTCAGATGATTCGTGGATTGATCGCTGATGTGCCGAGTCGTATCGACGTTGACTTGCAACGCGAGCAAACTAAATCCGGATCCACCATGCGCATTCAGGTAGGGGTCAAGGATGAGAAATACTGGCCCATTGATAACGCAAACGTCCGATTGACAGTGAAGACTCTCACCGCAGGGGAAACCGGCAATGAGGCAGCTGAAAAATCAACAGGTGGTATGCAGCGCAGCGAAGTCCAGCTGATCGCGGAGCCTAGCATGAAGGAACCTGGCTTGTATCAGGCTACTTACGTTCCGCGCCTTGAGGGTGGTTATCACATGGAAGTGGAAGTCACCGATGCCAACGGCGCTGTGATTGCTCGAGAGGAGGCAGGTTGGACCAATGATCCCAGCGCTGAAGAGTTTCAATCGTTGCTACCTCATCACTCATGGATGGATGCAGTTGCCCAAAAAACCGGAGGCCGGGTTCTCAAGCGAAGCGAGTTAGATGGGTGGGCTGAGGGACTGCAGTTTGAAGCAGCACCTGTCATGGAAACAATCTCTGCCCCGATATGGCACACACCCTATTTATTCATAGCCTCATTGGGATTATTTGCTCTTGAGTGGTACATGCGCAGGAAGCGAGGTTTGGCTTGATGATGAAAACACGATCAATGTGCTGGAAGATAGGGCACATCCTCCGTGCTTCAACCTTCTTGCTGATGTCGTTGTTGCAATCCAGTCCCTTACAAGGTGCAGGGCAAGGAGAGCCCGGAAATAATGCAGATCTTTTGATAGTGGTCGGGGCGGGTGGAGAAGCATCTTATGGTGAAATGTTTTTAGAGTGGGCAACAATGCTGGAGGCGGTAGGAGAGGAAGCCCAAGCCAGAGTTGAGCTGCTTGGTTCCCTTGATCCTGACTCTACGGAGGGATCTCTCAAGGATCTTTTAAAGAAAAAACTTGAAGCATATTCCAAAGAAACTCAGGAGCCCCTCTGGATTGCTCTCATAGGTCACGGCACTTTCAATGGTCGAACTGCCAAGTTCAATGTCAAAGGTCCTGACATTTCGAGTGAGGAACTGGCCTCATGGCTAAAGCCCTTGAAACGGCCTGTGGCAGTCATGAACACCTCCTCCGCTTCAGCGCCATTTCTAAATGCACTCTCCGGACCCAATCGTGTGGTGCTTACTGCGACCCGAGACGGCTTTGAATTAAATTTCGCCCGTTTTGGTTCCTACCTAGTGAATGCATTTGGCAGTGAATCAGCGGATCTTGACAAAGACGGTCAAACCTCCTTGCTGGAAGCCTTTATCATGGCCTCAAGGCAAGTGGGAGAATTTTACGAAATCGAAGGTCGCCTTGCTTCGGAGCATGCGCTTCTTGATGACACAGGTGATCAAAAAGGTATCCCTGCTAATTGGTTCAAGGGAGTGCGGCCAGTGAAAAAGGCTGAAGGAAGTGACCAGCCTGATGGTCGTATTGCATCCCAGTTCCATTTGATTGAAAATGAAACCGAAAGCCTTATGTCCCCCGAGATCAAGCAACAAAGAGATTTAATTGAGCAGGCTATCTTCGAATTGCGTGATCATCGTGAGGACATGGGTGAAGAGGCTTACTACGAACGTTTGGAAGCCTTATTGATACCTTTTGCTGAACTTTACCAATCGCTGGATCCACATCACGCTGAGACCAACAAGCGATAAATTTTATCGCACATTTACCATCGAATGTTGGTCAGGTTGACGACCTCCAGTTCCCAATTCGCGAAAGTTTCGGCGAAGGTAAGGATTCCAAACGTATCGAAATCATACCGGTTGCCCACCCCGTAGTTGCTGTCTGGAGCCACATTGAATGTGTAAGCTGCTCCTTCGACGAGTTTTCGCCTGTTTCCTGTTTCCAGGCTCAATGCCTGCAGTGCACTTTCATTTTCCGCTGGAGACGGGGGGCGTGTTTCCTGCCAGTGTCTGAATACGCCATGACTATGCACCAGGCGACGCATCATTGGGTTTGGGGTTCCCGAATGTTGATGTGCCCTGAAGACAGCTCTGACCTTGTTTTTGGATGAGGAGCCTTCTTTCAACACTTTACGGGTTAGTTCTTTTCCGTAAACCCACGCCCTCCCTGGAAAGATAGACAAGTTGGCTTCATCGCTGGTGATGCTGAAATCGTTCCACATGAAACCAAGAATAGTCGGGGTGGTGGGGCTTGTAGGGATGAAATCCTTCCAATTGCTTTGTGCGATTCTATTCCCGTTGCTGCCCAAAATGGGAGTTAAATCCTTGTGAGTATCCAGAAAGGTCTTTTGTTTGATATCACCAAGTAAATGAAAGGCGACTGGAGTCGCGTGATCAAGCAGTGCCGCAGGAAGGTAGCCTGGTTCTATACCTCCGTGATTGCATTGGATGTAATCATTTCCATGACCAGCATATATGACGACCGGTAGAAAATCGTAGATGCGCGATAGTCGTTTAATTGGAAACTCAGGGCCATACTTGGAGGTTGCTTCCTTCAAGAAACCATAATTCATCGTCAATTGAATATCTTCATGATTGCCCCGCGCCATCCAGACTTGTCCGGGATTCTCGACACGCAATCGAAGCAGCACATACATGACCTCTACCCCATAGGCTCCCCGATCGGTGTAATCACCGAGGAACATCATGTTCAAATTAGGGTTAGTTGTCTTGAAACCGTCCAGAGAGCCCTCACGATTCAGGTGTTTGAGCCACTCATTGAGGGAGTGTAAATCTCCATGCAGATCTCCATGAAATAGAACTTTTGCTTCTCGATCAAAATTTAGTTTCTGAGCAAAAGGTTCGAATGGGATGCCTCCTTGCTCAAAATAAGCTTTGGATGTGTTGAAGAATGTTTCCTTTGATGGTTGATCGCCCAGCCAGTTTGTTTCAATTGAAAGAGGGCCTGTCAGCTGCTGCTCAAAAAACTGGTCAAGCAGCCACTTGAACTCCTTCAGGTCCTTTAGTGGAAGTTGATCTTTGCTTGGTAGACGGCCATTGAGTTTTCTGTTCGCTGGCAAAATGTTGCACTTGTCAATCCAGTCACCAAAAGAGGTCAGCGCAACGGCATCGATTGCTTCAGGGGAATTGATGGCCTCAGGAAGAAGGATTTCTTCGGTCTGGGTTGAAGTCTGGATTTTATTTGAGCTCTGGCCGCATGAAATGTTCAGACTGAGAAGGCTGGCAACGAAGATGGTTCTTATGACGCTCATGATTAAGATAGGCTTTTACAGACACGACGGATGATCAACTTCCAAGCGCCATGCAATATACATACTCTGAATCTAAATAGATGTGCAGTCAAGATTCCTGCCCGCACCTTGTCCTGTGACGATGATCAATCAAGGCATGCTAGATGTCCTTTGCACATCCATTTCCGAATGTAGATTAGCATGCTCCATGATCTTTTCTTGGAGCAATTCCACTTGCACAAACCACGCGGGGAACGTAATGCATGGGTATGACAACGCCTGCTGAGAAATATCGGATGGTAACCTGGGTCGCATTGATAGTCACTTTCGTGATGTCTTCGAGTGCTTTTTATGCCTCGGAATTCCATGACTTTGTGGTAAGTGACACCAAGTTTGAGGCTCCCGTCTCCTGGATGAAAATGAAACCTTCATCTTCGATGCGCAAAGCACAGTTTGCTGTCTCAAGGGATGGGATCACTGACAAAGGCGAGATTGTCTTCTTTTACTTTGGCCCTGGGGGAGCGGGGGGCACCAAGGCCAATGTGCAGCGTTGGTATCGTCAATTCAAAGAGCCAGAAAACCAGTTGGAAGCCCAATCTGAGAAAATCACTGTGGGTGCTCACTCCGGTACTCTGGTGAAAGCCTCCGGTACTTTTTTAAGCGGTTCCCCGCTTGGCCCAAAAACGGCCAAGGCTGGCTATGCATTGTTGGGAGCAATCCTTGAGGCTCCCAAAGGTCATATTTTTATCAAGTTCACGGGACCGCTCGATTTGGTGATCGACACCGAGAAAGAGTTCAAAGAGATGGTTGAAAAAGCCAAAATATCGCGCTGAACTGCCACTATTCGTATCATAAAAGCATTTCAAACTTGCCTTTTTCGTTGGGATCTCAAAGATAACAGCCCTTATGAGTTCAGAAACAACAGAATCAACCGGAATGATTGACCTTCTGGCGTGGTTTGAAACCAACAAGCAGAAACTGGTGTCCGGCGGCGTGATCGTCCTCATCGTGGCTCTTGTTGGTTACTTCTTCAATTGGAAAACCACTCAGAGCGAATTAGATGCATCCGATGCGCTTTATAAAGTTCGTCCAGCTGCCAGCAAAGCGGAAGAAACGACCGTTGACCCTGCCAATTTGCTTAAAGTGGTCTCTGATCACTCCGGCACTGCAGCTTCGGGCCGTGCTTTGCTTTTTGCTGCCAACTCCTATTTCAACGAGGGGCAATATGCAGAAGCGCTAAAGCAGTTCGAATCCTTCCTGATTGGGAATGAGGAAAGCCCTCTTCGCAACAGCGCGATGTACGGCGTGGCCGCTTGCAAAGATGCTCAGGGACAAATCTCCGACGCGATAGTTCAATATCGCCTGGTGGCCAGTAACTTTGCGAACACATTTATCGCTTTTCAGGCGAAACTGGCATTGGCTGGCCTATACGAATCACAGGACAAAGCCAAAGAAGCCTTGGGTGTGTATGATGAACTTTCATTACCGACGATTCCTGTTTCCTACAGCATGGAAGCTGGTTCCCGACGTGAGACCCTGCTGAAAAAGCATCCTGAACTGGCTCCTGCCGAGGAAGTCGAAGCGACCATGAGTGCTGAATAATAGCTTGGGTATCGATTTTGGATCACATGCGGTGGCGCTCTTTGAGCTGCCACCGTTTTTTTGTTAAATCAACCACCATGAGAAAGCACACCGCTATTGAAGTTGCCGCTGCGCTGGTTTTTCGAAATGAGAAATTATTGATCGCTCGGCGGCCTTCAGGAGTGCATCTGGCAGGGTTATGGGAATTTCCAGGAGGAAAGCGTGAACAAGGGGAGTCCTTCGAATCATGCCTGCAGCGAGAAATTTGGGAAGAATTGGATTGTGGCATTACAGTGGGCAGTCTTGTCTTCAAGAATATTCATTCCTATCCAGAAAAGACCGTTGATATACGCTTCTACCATTGTACGCTGACTCAGGGAGAGCCCAGGGCGATCGAATGTGACGCGCTGGAATGGATCACTAAAGATCAAGTTGCAGATTACTCATTCCCTGAAGCAGACGTCGCGCTATTGGAGCATCTGGATCGCTGTCCTCATCTATGGGTATGAGTCATATCAATTTTGCCTTTCAATCGATCGTTGGATCTCCCACGCTTGAATTCCACTCATCTAACTGTAAACGAGAAAATTTTATAAATTAAATGCACTCATTTATCGAACTTGAATGCCCATTTTGCGGAGCGGAATGTGTAGTACCAGTAGACATGGTTGAGGGGGGGGCTGAACTTGTCTCTGATTGTGAAAACTGTTGCAGACCTTTTCGCTTGCGCGCTTGCATGGAGCAGGGGGAGATCTCCGATTGGTCGGTTGATATTTAAACTCACGCACTTTTTCATTAGGTGATTTTTTGGTAGCTCACTTTGCAGTGGGACTGAACATGAAAAAGTGGTAGTGATTGTTGGTGATGAAGATGTTCACAGTGATCTTAATTGGAGTTATCGTTTCTTTTCAAAGCGCACTTGATGTTTCAGCTGATAACACTGAAACGTTTAAAGCTTTCATGGACGACCAGCAACCGGGCTGGCGTGCGTTGACAAAAGGTGATTTCACCCACGTCAACAGCGCGAAAGATACATGGTCTTGGAAGGAAGGAGTGCTTCACTGCACGGGAAAACCTGTAAGCGTTCTGCGAACTACAAAGCAGTATGAGAATTTTGAGATGGTGGTGGAGTGGAGTCATCAGAAATCTGCTGGCAACTCTGGCGTGTTTGTGTGGGTCACCCCTGAATCCATCAAAAACCTGACGGACAAAGGGAAACCTGGATTGCCTGATGGCATCGAAGTTCAAATCCTCGATCATGGCTACACCGAGCGCGTCAAAGCAAATGGTGGTAAAACAGATTGGTTCGGGACTAATGGAGACGTTTTTCCTGTGCGTGTGAAGATGACCCCATTTCCTCCCGTCTCACCCAATGGACAGCGTAGCTTTCCGCGCAAGCATCTTGCAAAGGGTCATGGTGAATGGAATCATTACTACATACGCGCTATCAATGGCGAAGTGCGATTATGGGTGAATGGCGAAGAGGTTTCCGGTGGTACTGATTGTGATCCATCTCAAGGTTTTCTTTGTTTGGAGAGCGAAGGTTCTCCCATCATTTTCCGCAAACTGAGGATTCGTGAACTGCCTTGATCCCTCCGAGAGCCATCCCGACTGTGTCAGGAAACGTCATCAGAATCATCGCGTTGCTTTCAGGTTGCCTCTCTGGTTGGGCGGCAGATCCTGTTTTCGATGTCAAGGGCTTCATAGGGCAATATTGCTATTCCTGCCATGGCGGGGATAAAGTCAAAGTTCAGGTTGATTTCTCCTTCCTCGATACGGATGATGCATTTGAGGTGCATTTTGAGCTTTGGGAAACGGCAGCGGCCCTGATAAATGACAGGGAAATGCCTCCTGAGGATGCGGAGCAACCCACGGATGAGGATCGCGTCCTTTTCGCTCAGTGGTATCAGGACAAGTTTGTGAATTCACTTGAAGCCCATCCGGGTTTCTTCAGATCACGACGGTTTTCTGCAGAAGAATATCGAAATACTCTGCAGACTTTGTTTGGTTTCGATTTGGAGGTGCAAATTATCGAGGCACAGCAGACCGTGGTGGAACGTTCTCTGGTTATGAAACTCCTACCAACCGATCCTCCGGGGAAAAGCGGTTTCACCAATGACACACACAGAAACCCTCTGACCACTCTGATATGGAGCTGTCTCTTATACACATCTGACGCTGCCGACGACTCCTTACGTGTA
>OJCR01000290.1_pt1 | contig 25364 bp, 14 predicted proteins | sample 1591611 | NCBI WGS metagenome assembly OJCR01 (sample SAMN05416815, study PRJEB24817) | seawater metagenome | isolation source: Sea water | place: Canada:Atlantic | collected 2013-07
CCTCTGGGTTGTTGATATAATTACGAGCGGCCGTGCTCAGAATAGTTTCAACATCTTGTGAGGTGTTCGGTAACGCAGTGTCCGGACAAGCCGTGATACATTCCATGCATTGGGTACAATTTTCAGCGATGTAGACCGGAGTCTCACGTCTGGCCACATACTTGGATTGTGTAGCACCGGTACCCGAGGCCATCACCCCCATTGCCGACAAAGCACCAGCTGGCTGGTGGTAACCAAGACCATTTCTGTATTCGGAATCGAACTTTGCCAGAGTTTGGACGGGAGCCCTTTCAGGTTGCTCCTCAGGTGGCTCGCAGGAACTACAGCCTGATTCAGCACAACCTGCAGTAGGAGTTATTTCATGGTCTCCGAGAGGCGCCAATGGTGACTGCCTCATACTGGAGGTATCAGCATCTTCAACTTCTCCGTATGTGATTTCCTGGGTTAGATTGAATCCCTGAGTCATCACTTCCATGTTGGAGGAGACAACAGCTTCGCCGAATCGGCCGAATTTTTTCTGATATTGCTTCTCAACAACATCCCGGAACTGAGCTTCGTTAATGCTATTGTCATCAAGGAAGGCAGAAACACGGAAAAACGCTCCCAAGAAGGAATTGCCTTGCATGCGCAGCTGAAGGTCCTGTCTTGAGGTTGCGTTACGGGCAATCTGAAAACCAGGTAGGATAAAGATACGAATGTTGTTATCTTTGACGAATTGACGGTGTTTTTTGGGAATTCTTTGCCAGGCGGTTTCAGGGGAATCACTGGATTCCCAGACCAGGCAACCACCGGGGTTCAAACCTTCAAGAGGGTTGGTGTGTGTGAATGCTTTTGGATCGCAACAAAGCACAACATCCACATGGTTCAACTCGCAGTTGACTCGGATAGGTTTGGGGGCAACAACAAGGTAATAATTCGTTGGAGCACCCTTTTTCTCTGAACCATATTTCGGGTTGGCACTAACAAACAATTTGTCTTCAAGCGCCCCAAAGGCATCGTAGGACGGATCTTTCTTGGAAATAACATCACCGAATTCACCAATAATTGATCCCAAGTTTTTACCAGTAGTGATCATTCCCCAGCCACCTATGGAGTGAAAACGCACTGCAATAGCCTTTTCAGGCAAAAGCGACGGAGTAGCTTTTGAAATAACAGCATAAGGATGATCCACACCTAGAACGAAGAAGGTCTCCCCATCATGAGCGCCCTTGCCATCTTTGCGATGGGTCTTGCCTTGAGTATACTCGTATGCGCCAAGCACGTGCTCCGGACGAAAATCGCGACTACCAATACCATAGCTACCACGGAAAATGAGAGGTCTTTCCTCAGGTTTTATCGGTGGCAATGTCCCTTTGTGGCGATGCGCCTCAACACCCTTGCTCAGGGCGCAACGGATGTCGCGTGCGAGAGGGTTATCACCGGAAAGGCCTTCATCTGTTCTTTCAAGAACGATGATGTTCTTTTTGCCTCGAAGTGCGTTGATCACGGCAGCTTCGGGGAAAGGTCGAATCACATTGACATGCATGGACCCCACCTTGGCTCCCTCATTATCTCTCAGGTGATCAACCGCTTCTTCGATGTTTTCTGCAGCGCAACCAAGCGTCACATATACAGTATCCGCGTCCTCGGTTTTGTAAGTGGATACCAAGCCGTAGTGTCGACCTGTTAATTCTCCAAACTCTTTGTATGCATCCTCGAGGAATCCAAGAATCGGTTCATTGAAGTTGTCACGCCGAGCAACGACACCATTCATGTGGTGCTCCTGGTTTTGGACTGGACCGAGGAGGACAGGATGTTTTAGGTCCATCATCTCGGGCACACGACGACGTTTGGGGCCAAACAACTCACTCTGCGCGGGGGTTGGACTGTCTATCATGTCCCAAGGAGCACCCAGGAACTCCCGCAGGAAATCTGCTTCGGGGGCATAGTAGGTTCTCTCTGAGTGAGTGGTCAGCATACCGTCCTGAATGTTCATTCCAGGATTGAGAGATAGCTCACATACTTTGCGAAGGATGACAGCCTGATCCGCAGCCTGCTGAGCTGTTTTACCCATCAGCATGATCCAGCCTGTATCCAGAGCTCCGTAGAAATCGTCGTGACCACAGTGAACGTTGAGAGCGTGCTTAGTCAAGGCACGCGCGCCAACTTCGAGCACCATTGTGGAACCCTTGCCTGGAGCATGATAATACTGCTCCATGGCATAAGCAATGCCTTGGCCGGAGGTAAAGTTGACAGCACGCTTGCCCGTCATGGAGAATGCAGTGGCTCCGCCTTGAGCCGCATGTTCGCCTTCGGTTTCGATGGCGATTTTCTGTTGGCCGAATACATTCAATTCGCCCTGAGCAAATGACTGCTGATAGATTTCGCCTCCTTCTGTAGAAGGGGTGATAGGGTAGTAAATTCCGCCTTCGGTAATACGGACTTCAACGTGTTGGGTAACAAGTTGATTACCGTTGCAAGTCAGTCGAATGCCGGGGTATTTTGGCTTGCTTCCCCCGCCGCTTTCGGGCGAAGTCCCGCCACTGGCGGCATTTGTGTTAGACACGGTTGTTTGATTTGCCATAATTTAAATTTGCGAAAAGAGTAGATCGGCCTTTATTCTTATGCCAAGTTGACCTTAAGATCTCTCAAAGATTTACATTTTCAAGCATTCATTCTACCTCTGCAAGCGGATTTTAGTCTCACTTACCAGATGAAGTGCAGCGCTCAGTGTGGCAATCGCTCCGTTTAAGAGTAAAGCCATAAAAGAAAGCCAGATTCAAGCAGATAGTTCCGAAACGTTATCGATAAAGCTAAAATACACCGATTGAGTCTTTTTTTTATCGCTTTCGTTCATTCAATCCAAAATGGGATAGAAAGATTGGAAAAATACTATTCAGTTGAATGAAGCTAACGACTTGCTCCATTGTGAACCTCAAGAAAATCTACAACTTGCCACAACATTGCTTGTATTTTTTTCCGCTACCGCAGGGACATGGATCATTACGCCCCACTTTAGGCCCACTGCGAACCGGAGTTGCCTTGGCAATGGCCTCGTTGACCTCACTTACGACTTCGCTGCCCTTTTTATCTTTCATTTCCTGCTTTTCAAATGCTGTCGTTTCCTGATGGTGCGTTCGCTGGGGCAACTTACTCAGGAATTGCTGAAAAGCCATCAGGCTGGATGCGCTTCTGAAAATATTGTGACAAATCTCGGTTTTGATATTCACCATGAGTTCATCAAAGATCTTGAATGCTTCACTCTTGTATTCGATCAAAGGATCCCTTTGACCATAGGCACGGAGACCAATACTGTTGCGCAAACCATCCATGCTGTAGAGGTGCTCCTGCCAAAGCTTGTCGATCGCACCCAGGATGGTGAAGCGTTCCATCGATTTCAGAGCATCTTCATTTTCAACGCTGATTTTTAATTCGTAGGCCTTGCGTACATTGTCCGAGATAAGAGTGGCGACAGCAAATTGTGCTGAGCTCATTCCATCGAACAAACTCCCAGAGACAGGCTCCTCTTTGCCTGCTTCGGCAGCCTGAATGAGTTCTTCCTCGGGCATTCCCAAGGGGAAATTAAGATTCACCCAATCGAGAAGGCCACGTAGATTCCAATCACGAACATCTTCGTTGGAAGATGAGAATTGGTGCACTTTTTGAACAGTGACCTCTTCCATGATATCCATCAACTGGTCCTGAACATTGTCCGATTCAAGCACTTCATTACGGAAACCGTAAATGACTTCACGCTGCTTGTTCATCACATCGTCGTATTCCAATGTGCGCTTTCGAATTTGGAAATTGTGCTGCTCGACTCGCTTTTGAGCAGTCTCGATTGATCGGTTCAAAAGCGGATGTTCCAACTCCTGACCTTCTTCAAGCCCCACTCGCTCCATGACTTTCACGATTCGGTCAGAACCGAACAAACGCATGAGGTCATCCTCCAGCGAAATGAAGAAGTGAGATGAACCCGGATCACCCTGACGCGCACAACGACCTCGCAACTGCCGGTCAATACGGCGTGATTCATGCCGTTCTGTGCCAATAACATGCAACCCCCCAAGATCTGCAACTCCCTGGCCAAGTTTAATGTCTGTACCGCGACCTGCCATGTTGGTAGCAATCGTGACTCCGCCTCGCTGCCCCGCACGCGTGATGATTTCTGCTTCTTGCTGGTGGTATTTGGCGTTTAGAACAGCGTGAATAATTCCCTCTTTTTTGAGCTGCTTTGAAATCAATTCACTTACTTCAACGGATATGGTTCCAACCAGAATAGGACGACCTTTTTGGTGAATTTCTTTAATTTCCAGGGCTGCCGCCTGATATTTTTCACGACGGGTTTTGTAGACGGAATCGTTCGAATCCTTTCGAGCAACGGGCCGGTTGGTCGGGATCACCAATACTCCTAATTTGTAGATATCAAGAAATTCACTTGCTTCGGTCTCCGCAGTACCCGTCATACCAGCGAGTTTGGTATACATGCGGAAGTAATTCTGGATGGTGATGGTGGCGTAAGTCTGAGTTTCACGCTTGATTTCAACCCCCTCTTTGGCTTCCACCGCCTGATGCAACCCATCGCTCCAGCGGCGTCCGGTCATCATACGCCCCGTATTTTCATCGACGATAACAACTTCGTTGTTTTGCACAACGTATTGAACATCCTTTTGGTAGAGGCAATACGCCTTGAGCAACTGAGAGATGGTATGGATGCGTTGCGCTTTCTTTTCAAAGTCTCCCTGCGCTTTTGTCTTAGCATCCATGCGCTGCTTGACATCGCGCGCTTGATCGGAATCTATTTCGTGATAAATCTCGGTCAAATCAGGCAACACAAAGGCATCCTTGTCATCCGGACTAAGAAAGCCACGGCCTTTTTCGGTCAAATCAGCGTCGTGACTTTTTTCATCCATCGCAAAAAACAACTCCTCTTTTTGCGCATAGAGTTGTTTTTTGGTCTGGTCGGTGTGCAGGGTCGACTCAGCCTTGTTCATCAGACGAATATTATCCGGATTTTCCAGAATCCTTAAGAGTCGATCTGATCTCGGTTGCCCAAGCTTGGCTTTGTAAAGAAGCAGCCCCAGTTCATCTTGGAGCTCTTCCTTAATATCTGCGGCAGCACCCTCTTCTGAATTCAACTTCTCGAGCACATCCTCGGCACCCTTCAGGAACTGATCACAAAGTTTCTGCTGACGATTTACCAATGATTGGATCACCGGTTTAATCTGATCGTAGCTGTGATCATTGTTGACCACTGCAGGACCACTGATGATCAGAGGTGTTCTGGCTTCATCCACCAGAATGGAATCAACTTCATCAACAATTGCAAAATAATGACTCCTTTGAACCTGTTCATCCACACTGGTCGCCATCCCGTTGTCGCGCAGATAGTCAAAACCAAATTCAGAGTTGGTCCCGTAGGTGATGTCGCAGTTGTATTGCTCACGACGCAGGGCAGGTGGTTGGTCATGCACGATACAACCGACACTCAGGCCAAGGAATTTGTAGACTGCTCCCATCCAGTCGCTGTCACGCGCAGCAAGGTAATCATTTACAGTCACCACATGCACTCCTCGACAGGTGAGCGCATTGAGATACACAGGCAAGGTTCCAACGAGTGTTTTACCCTCACCTGTGGCCATTTCAGCAATTTTGCCTGTGTGCAGGGCCATCCCGCCAATAAGCTGCACATCGAAAGGAATCATATCCCAACGTATGGGGTGCCCGCGAACGATAACATCTTGGCCACAAAGACGACGACAGACGCTCTTCACCACAGCAAAGGCCTCAGGCATTATTTCCTCAAGCTCCTTCGCGAGCTGATCATTGTCCTGAATCTTGGAAAGCTTTGCCTTCCAATCTGCGGTCTTCTGCCTGAGCTCGTCATCAGACGCATTCTCAAGAGACGTTTCTATCTCATTAATTTTTGGGACAAGCTGACTAAACTTGCGAACTTCGCGGTCATTAGATGTTCCAAAAATTTTCTTAAAAAGTGATTTTACCGATCCAATCATTGGGTTGAATAAAGCGTATTTGCGTCAATTGCGCCTAGCTCGAGGAACTAGCGACAAGCGGTTAAAAGTAGGTGATAGACAAGTTTGCGTCAAAGCATTTAAGAAATTTGAACAGCCACAGAACATGATCTTGCCAATACAACAAGCCATTCACGTTGCATGCCCTTGCTCGGGATGGGACCAACAGGCCTGATCTGGACATTCTGCAGACACAGGAAAGGTGAAGTAAAACGACCAACAAAGCCATGATCCTCAATAAAATGCTTCCTGAAGTATATTTCCACTTCAAGGGGATTCCTAGCCAATGGGATCAGGCAAGTCCAGACGCACCCGCTACAGGTGCGTCTGGACGCGAAAATAAAAACGATCTGCAAACATGAGGCCTGATTCGAGGACGGGGAATTCATTGCGTCTTGAGTGGGACTCTCGCACTCGTTTTTCCAATGATTCCATTCGATGGGACGGATCTTCAAAGGCACGCTCCATGTGTTCCATATGCTTCAAGACCACATTGAACCGGTATTCGACACCTTCCATTAGTTGGCGCATTTGACTATTGAACGAATGATCATCATGTTGCCTTTGGTTCTCCATGTGCTGGTGTAGTTCTTGTTCGAGTTGCTCTGCCATGTCATGCCAGCCAGCAGCCTGCAAATGCTCGATGGCGTTGTGAATGTGATCTTCGTGTGAAATATCCTTTCTGTCGTGACGCTCATCATACCTTTTTTCAGAACGGTGGTCGTTCTCTTCATATTGTTCGCGGAATGCTCTATGGCCGCGCTTGTGGCCATGGTATTCGCGCTCAGATTCTTTTCTTTCGCGATGTGCTTCCAATTCGGCGGTAAGTTTCCGGATATGACGGTGTAATTCTTCAGCTTCCTCAACTATTCCCTCATGAATGAGATGATCCATGCGTTCTTCCATCGCATGCAATTTTTGTCGAGTAGCATGAAGTCGATCCATTGCATGTTGTTCGCGATTCATGCGATGCTCAAATACTTCGGATTACTTCTTGGATTGCTGATAAAGTTCCCTGGATTCATGAATCACCTCCTCGACTGCTTCATGTTTACCGTGAGATTTGAGATCTGCCGCTTTCGCTCGTAAATCAGCAACTTTCTTTTTCAGTTCGTGGAGATGCGCTTTTCGGTTCAATTTTTCATCATGCTCATTGGCTTGTAGAGCGAGGTTTGAACCGTTAAAAAAGAGTTAGGCCACCATTAGAGTATATTTGTAGAAGTTATTCATGCTTTTTTTGCTATTTGAGGTTATGTCGGCTTAATCTCCGACTGCGATGCTCTACGGCGTGTTTAAAAAGGAAGGTAATTTTTTAGGATATGTTCAAAAACTCAAACGATTCTGCCGAAAAAGGCGAGCATACCTCCCAAAGGAAAGAACTGCTCAGATTATCTCAAATTACTAAAGGTAAGGAACTTCGGGATAAAGAAAAGCTGCAGCAATCAAGAGAAATCGTCCAGAAAATAAGACATCATCCATGTTGGAATGAGTCACAGTCGTTACTTGGATTCATGCCGATGAGAGATGAGCCGGACATCTTTCCATTGCTTCAAGATATTTTGGAGCGTGGAAAAAATCTCTATCTGCCACGATATCAGTCGGAATCCAAAACCTACAGCCCAGTGCTCATCCAGGATTTAAAATACGATTTAATTCCAGGAAAATTCGGAATTCTTGAACCGAATCCCAGATGCTCAATCGTGAATACGTCACACATGGACTTGACCTTAATACCGGGTTTGGCGTTTGATAGTCGCGGATGGCGTCTGGGCAGGGGAAAAGGTTTTTATGACCGGTTGCTGGCGAAGCTCGATGGTGTCCGTTTTGGAGTCGCTTTGAATCACCAATGGTTGAAGTCGGTTCCTCACGAAACTTTGGATCAGAAAATGGATTGGATCATCACTCCATCGATCGTGGCGAAAGCCTTTGATTGAAGGGTGACCGTGTCATGTTATTTGCCGTTTGGAATTCGGGATCACTGCTTGAGCTTGCGGTAGGTTCACTCTTGGGTTGCATATGCTGCTATTTCTGGACTCAACGCCAGCAGCGGATATGTCAGCAAGACAGGGTATCACTTTTGCAGCAAGCAAAGGTCGATGCTGATGATTTGCTTTCCAGCGCGAAAGAAAGCGCCGAATCCAAGACCCTGGCTATGAAATTAAAAGCCGAAGATGAGATCCAAAGCCTGCGCTCCGAAGCCACTCACAAAGAAACCCGGCTCAATGAACGTGAATCATTGATCAATCGTCAACTTGAAGGCCTAGTGAAACAGGAGCAAATGCTCCAAAGTCAGCATTCCAGTATTATCGACCAACAGGAACGCCTGAAAGACCAGGAATCCACGCTCAAGGATCAGATGACCCAGGGCAGGGAAAAACTGGAGGCGATCGCAAGGCTCAACGAGACCGAAGCACGCGAGATCCTTCTGAAAGAAGTTGAACATACAAGTCTGAAAGATGCTCAAGAACTGAGTCGGCATATTATGGAGGACGCCAAGCGGGATGCAGAAACGGAAGCTCGCAAAATAATCAGCTTGGCAATTCAAAGATATGCAGGCGAACACACATTTGATTGCACTACATCGACAGTGGCTCTGACTGGAGATGAGTTGAAGGGCAGGATTATTGGGCGTGAGGGACGAAATATACGTGCTTTCGAAGCGGCTACGGGCGTTACAGTCCTCATTGATGACACTCCCAACGCGGTGGTTTTATCAGCATTTGATCCCGTTCGCAGAGAAATCGCCAGGGAAGCCATGAGTCGTTTGATTGCCGACGGTCGCATCCATCCATCCAGAATCGAAGAGGTGGTTCACAAAGTGCAAGAAGAAATTGAGGAAACCGTCGTTCGACTCGGTGAGGAAGCCACATATCGAACTGGGATTCCGCCATTGCATCCTGAAATCACCAAAACACTGGGGAGGCTCCACTTCCGTAATAGTTTTTCACAAAATGTGCTCAATCACTCAGTCGAAGTCGCACACCTTACCGGTCTGATGGCTATCGAGCTGGGTGTCGACGTCACGGATGCCAAAAAATCAGGTTTATTGCACGACATTGGCAAAGCCATTAACCATGAAATGGAAGGTTCACATGCCATCGTTGGAGCCGATTATATCCGTAACCACGGAGAAAAAGATCCCGTGGCTAATGCGGTCGCAGCCCATCATGATGAAGTTCCACACACATCGGTATATGGAATTCTCGTGAGTGCCGCAGATGCGATCAGCGCCTCCAGACCAGGCGCACGATCTGAAAGCATGACCACCTACATTCAGCGGCTTCAAAATCTTGAAGATATTGGAAAATCTTTTGATGGTGTCGAAAAATGCTTTGCAGTACAGGCAGGGCGTGAAATGCGAGTGGTGGTTTCGCCTGATTCTATCAGTGATGAGCAAGCTTTCGACCTTTCACGCAAATTGGCTAGAAAAATTGAAGATGAACTTCAATACCCTGGACAAATCCGCATTACCGTAATTCGTGAAACCCGCTGTATTGAATTTGCTAAATAATCCCTCCTGTATAGGTTGCATTCATTCCAGTTTCTGAGGATCGTTTTCCATCGACTGATGAACATTGAAAGCCAGCTGATAGTTTGACCGAGCAACTCCAAGACACTAAACCATGCTTAGCCTAACTGATGAAAATTGGACCATATGAAGGATAATATTACTATTCATGACTCTTTCCGTTATGAATTAATCCGCAAAATCGCTGAGGGCGGTATGGGCGTGGTCTATGAGGCACGGCAATATGGAGCCCGTGATTTCACGAAAACAGTTGCTATCAAACTCATCAAGGAAGGCTTTCTTGATCAGCCCATGTTTCTCAAGAATTTCATTGGAGAAGCAAAACTAGTTGCCAATTTGATACATACCAACATCGTCCAGACTTATCATCTAGGAGAGGCCAACGATAAATGTTACATCGCAATGGAATATATCCGTGGAATGAATCTGGATCAGTTTCTTCAATTAATCGATGCAAACGGTCGCTCTCTCCCACCTGAATTGGCGGTCTTTATCGCTAGCCGAATTGCGAGGGGACTTGCTTACGCGCACCAAAAGGCAAGTTCGGATGGGACACCCTTAGATCTTGTGCACCGCGATGTCAGTTTGAAGAATGTCATGGTTGCCTACGAGGGAGATGTTAAGCTAACAGACTTCGGAATTGCGAAAGCTGGAGGTTATTTGATCGACAGGGAGGGCGAGGTGGCCGCTGGCAAAGCTGATTTCATGAGCCCGGAACAAGCCGGATTTGAGAAAACCGATGCGCGATCAGATCTATTTTCAACAGGAATCGTACTGGCTTGTCTACTACTCGGACGCAACCCTTTTACAGGGGAGAATGCCGCGGATTCCAGGCAAAACATACTGAAAAAACCCATTCCCGATTTCCATAAGGAATCAACGATCATTACCGATGAACTGAACAGCATCCTGCAAAAGCTACTGCAAAGAAACATCACCAAGCGTTACGTATCGGCTGAGTCACTGCTCCATGATCTCGAATATCATATTTACCGTCATGGATACGGCCCAACAAACGAAACACTGGGGAAATTTGTTCGTAGTTTGAAAGGCAACATTGACCCCTCTCCATCTTATGAAAGCCTCTAAGCGTGTATGGGTCACCGGAGCCGGAGGGCTCATCGGCAACTACGTCGTGCAAACGGCCCCCACTGGTTACAGCCCGATTGGATTAACCCGTCAGGATCTGGATTTACTGGATCCGTCAGTGGTTGAGAACCGATTTCGCACGGAAAACCCAGATGCGATCATTCATTGCGCCGCTATCAGCAGTAATCCCTTTTGCCAGGAGCATCCTCAATTGGCACAAAGGACCAATGTCGAAACCACTCAAATCCTTTCATCTTTTGCTGAATCGATTCCCTTTGTCTTTATTTCTTCGGACTTAGTGTTTGATGGCAAAAAAGGAGCCTATATTGAATCCGATTCACCCAATCCGTTAAGTAAATACGGAGAGACCAAGGCTGAGGCGGAAATGCATGTGATGAAAAACAGTCGACACACCATCATACGCACTTCGCTCAATGGAGGAAAGTCCCCCACCTGCAACCGGGGATTCAATGAACATCTGCAACAAACCATCAGAAACGGAAAGACGATGACCTTGTTCACCGATGAATATCGAAGTCCGATCTCTGCCAAAGAAACCGCTCGCGCTCTGTGGGAAATCCTGAACCAGAACCTGACAGGCATCCTACACCTGGCTGGGGCGGAACGTTTGTCCAGATTCAACATTGGCCGATTACTGGCCGATCACTGGCAGGAAGGCAGAGATCAGATCCTTGCCGGTTCCCTGAACGATTACACAGGGCCTCCAAGAGCAGCAGATACTTCTCTTTGCTGCGAGAAACTTCAAACTCATTTAAGCTTTCCACTCCCTCGCTTCAGCCAATGGTTGCAGGAAAATCCAACAGCACCTTTCTGAAATCCCCGGTGAAAAACGCAGCCCCGAATTCATATCGCGGAAGGATTGCCCCCACCCCCACAGGCCGCCTGCATGAAGGACATGCAAAAACATTTTGGACGGCCCGCGAAAGAATGATAGCTGCCGAAGGTCGTTTGATCCTGCGTATTGAAGACCTTGATCTGCCCAGATGTAAACCTGAGTTTGTGGAGGGGTGCATCGAAGACCTGATCTGGTTCGGTTTCGATTGGCATGAAGGACCGGATAAGGTTGGGCAACATGCCCCTTATTATCAAAGCAAGAGAACGGACATTTACCGATCCACTCTTGAGACACTGATCGAAAAGGGGCACGTGTATCGATGCTACTGCTCACGCAAAGATATTGAACAAGCAACAAGAGCCCCTCATGCGGCTGAAGATGAACTCATTTACCCGGGGACATGTCGCAGCAACCATGATCAGAAAAAAAACCCCTCTTCTCGCAATCAATACTGCTGGAGGTTCAAAGTACCGAGGGGAATAAGCATTTGCTTCCAAGACGGCCGGCTTGGCATGTGCGAATTCAAAGCAGAAAAACATTTTAGTGATTTCGTAGTGTGGCGGGCAGATAGTATCCCCTCCTACCAACTCGCTGTGACGGTTGACGACCATTTAATGAATATCAGCGAGGTCGTGAGAGGCGAGGATCTCATTATTTCCACAGCACGCCAGCTATTGTTGTATGAGGCACTAGGATGGGAACCGCCTTCCTTCTACCACTGCCCTTTGGTGCTGGATGAAAAAGGGCAACGACTCGCCAAACGTCACCAATCACTCAGCCTTCGAGCGCTCAGGGAGACAGAGAAAACTCCTGAACAAATTCGCGCAGGGTGGAACAAATGATTACGAGGGAATAAAACATATTGTCCGCATGCCACCCGGTTTTTATTGGTGCGCCCGTATGGCGTTTCCTATTATTCAGCCAGATCTTACTATTCTGCGTCGGGATTATTTGGTGGTGTGAAGATTGGGACATCCAGCAATAGACCACCGGTAAGACCTGAGATCAATTTTCATTAAAACTCGGAACGATCCAGAACCTCCAGTTTGTTTTCACGACTATTCCCACGGATTTCAGGAATGTACATGGCATGTCCCACCGCAGGCATCGCACTGAATTCCCCGGGAACTTCCGCCCTCATGATATAACGGATTTCCCAAACACCTTCGGGGAGTTCATCCAGAAACAAGGCAATCCTGCGATCTCTCCATTCCTGATGAATGAAACGAGTCTTTCCGGTAAAACGCCACGCCCCAGCAGGATTCACTGAAGGGATTCCCTCAACCTCCAGACGTTCAATGCTTTTTTGTGACAATTGCCGGGCATACGCACGCCCTCCGCTACGAACTTCAACCGATTCCAATCCTGCTGGCTTTAAATCTTCAAATAATAAATACTCGTAGTGATTTCTGGACTCGAGCGTCAGCACGACTTCCACTCGATCACCACTTTGCAGCGCGGCACCTTCATGGATGGGCGTGCGTTGGAGCACAGTTCCTTTGAGCAGTGTCGGAACTTCTTTTAAGAGGAAGTAATCTCTGCGAACAAAAAGTTCATTGCCTGCAGCAGGAATGGGTTCTTCAAGACTATACCATTCTGCCTCAACACTGTAATAAAACGGAGACTTCCCGCCTGTCCTGATAATTCGAATGTCAGTGGTATCTTCAATCAAGGCATGAGGAATGATAAATCGACTGGGCGCCTTCAGAAGGTTCTGCTTCGTCACCCGCTCAGTGGCGATTAGTTTTTGACCTGCATGAATCTCATATTGCAATACCGCATCCAGTTCACCACTCACTTTCAGGTAATCGGTAAAAGCCAAAATCGCCATCGACGTATCCCGTGTATTGGACCAATGAGCCCCGCGGCGATTGTGGATCAACCATCGAACCACTGGTTCGATCAGGGCATGATGAGGGTCGATGGCCAACAAGGCCCTGAGGGCGGTCGAGGTTGCTTCGACGCCTCCTTCGGACCAGCGGTAATAAATCCCATCTTCCCCCCAATGAGCCGTCGCAGGTGCGCTGCCGGACAAAGTTCCTGGCTGTAACCGCGATGGTGCGGAAGCAGCAGTTCGAGTGACTCCATTTTCAAGATTACGAACCAGTGTCAAAGCGGCATCAGCTTTACCCGCATGATGCGCGCTCAAAGCAAGCAAGGATCGACTGTAGGCATTCAATGCATCACGGCGCGACCACAAGTTTTCCCACGCAACATGGACTGCTTTGGTTTGTTTTTCATTCAATGCTTGGACGCCCGAAACATGCAGGGCATGTAACATCCATGATTGCAGGTCCAATTGATTTTCGTAATCGACCAAGGTGGACGCCAGGTAACTGCTCCCTCTTTTCGAGATCGCTGCATCAAATGCCACACCTGCCTCCCGGGACAGGCTTAATCCCCAGACAACATACGCCGACATGAATGGATCCGATGAACCATCTTGCCACCACCCCCATCCACCATCTGCATGCTGCATATCGCTCAAGCGCCTGATACCTTTCTGAGTGACATTTTCAGTTTCGCTTAATGCTTCAAATCCGGTCCGATGAGTAGATTTGACAAGGGATGAGTCGACTGCGCCGAACTTACCTGGTTGCAGAGCCTCTATCGAAAGCCCAAGTTCTTGCAGTGTTCGCTTTACAATCGCAGCAGGCAGGAAGCGACTCATGGTTTGTTCGGTGCACCCGTAAGGATAGTCGATCAAGTAGGGCAGCGCGTCCAACATGGTTACAGCCAGACTTGGAGTAACCTGAACTGTTAATTGTGTTGATCCAGCTTTACGCTGTTCGGGAAATTCAACGGGGATGGTGATTTCCTTTTGATATGACTTACCAGACCAGGCAAGGAATTGATCCAATCCACGTTCGAATGCATTCAGTTTTGCCTCAACCGCGTCGGAATCATCTGGAGTCAGGACAACAGCCTTGAGCTTGATCTCCCCAGGACTGAGGGCCATGACATTGGGCCAATCAATGCGATGTTCACCATACGCTGGGATATTAACCGTTTGCTTGAGATCGTTGGACGCATGCCAGTGGAGCTGATCGGAAGCGATCGATACCTGCGCTCGAACAGGTGCGTCTGTTTGATTGTTAACGATTGCTGAAAGAACCACCTTATCGCCCATCATCAGAAATCTTGGTGTCTGCAGACGAATCAAGAATGGACGCCGCGTCTCAAAAATCGCTGAGCCGCTGCCTACCTTGGTATTGTTGTTAATGGCACGGGCGTCAATTTTCCAGCTCGTCAAGGAATCCGGCAATTCGAAACTGGCCAGCCCTTGACCATTCATGTCGGTAAGAAGAGATGATTCCCAAAAGGCTGTTGCATCGAAATCATGACGCACGACCACTGCTGCTTCTGCGCTGCCGGCGAACTCAGCATCTACTGCCATGTCGGCTTGAGCAACCAGTGAATCGACTCCGTAGGTCGTCGTTTTGCGCATCCTCACCGAGCTTGGAGCCGTCTCGGCCACCAGCCCTTCGCTCTGTCCAAGAAGCCCCAAATGCAGTCTTGCGAGAGGTTCAACTCCGCTTGCTCGCCTGTCAAAATTTTGAAGTCGCTGCTGGAAAAATGAAACTTCCTCATTGTATCGCTGAGGATCGATACCCAACTCGAGCCAAGATCGATACTGGGATTCTGTAACGATCGCTCCATCCTCAAGCTCGACCAACTTCTGAAAAGACCGCCAGTGCCCACCTTGATAAGCTATCAACGGTCTGGTATCTCCGTAAAACACTTCACGTGGATCGCCGGCAAGGTCTTGCTGAATGTAGGTGATGGATTCGTCATAAACCGCAACCGCTACCTCCCCTTCGACGGGTTCACCTGAGTGATTGGTTACTTTGACTTTTAAATCGACTCTCTCTCCGGGGGCATACTGCGGCTTATCAGCGACCACCTCAACATTCAAGAATTCCTGCACCGGAGGCACCGTGATACGTTCCGTATCCATGTGTATTTCATGATCACTCACCATCATCGCCTGAATATAAAAATTGGGAATGTGAGCAGGACTGATGTCAATCGGGACCATGCGCACCATACCTTCAACATGAACCACCCGGTGCTCAATCATCCGATTCGATCCAATGGTCAGGAGCACCCAGCGATCACTGGCTGGCACACTGATCATGACGGGAGTCGTTTGACCTGATTGAAAGGTGTCTTTATCGACAATAATTTCCACGCCGCTGGAATGATACCCCAACCTTTTGACATCCGGATTACTCACCCAGAATTCTTTTTCAGAACGCACCTCATTTCCAGGTCCCCTCAGCGCCCCTTCTCGATCATCACGACTGATCCAGACCACCGTATAGTATCCTTGAGTGTCCGGGGTAAATGTCATTTGAGCATGACCTTCAACATCCGTTCGCAACGTTTGTTCGTGAATCACCTTCTCCTGGTATCCTCGTTTCTTGAATCGCCAAGGCCGTTGATCAGGTCGCTCAGGGGGAGGAGGGAAAATCGCATGCCGCTCCATGATTTCAAGTAACGGGGTCCCCTGAATTTCTGCACCCTCAGGCGTCCACCACACTTCATTCCATATCTTTTGCAACACTTTGACCTGCCCTTCCAACTTCACTGGTTGCTCGTTGACATCCATCACGCGTAGATCAAAACTTAATTTTTCGCCGGACCGAACGAGCCGATGATCTGCCTCAATCGATGCGAAGTGCCCTTGCCTGGACACCCTCACCGCACGCTCCCCAATGATTTCTCGCCTCGAGGCATCTGTGACCCGTACCTCGACTCGATAACTCATATCGGTCGATAAATCCGGCTCTGCATCAAACTCAATTGACAAGTTACCGGCAGCATCGGTCTTGAGCTTGAATTCATGTGCCAATATTTCTGATGAAAATTGGCGGGATGAGAAACGTTGTGGTTTCGAATCAGATAACCAGGAATAAGGTTTGGGACGAGGGAACTTAAAATCAAAAGGCTTTCGATAGACCCTGACTTCAGCATCAGCACCAGCAACAAAACCACCAAAGTAATATTCGGCATGAGCCTTCAGCTCAATCTTATCTCCAGGTCTGGGAGGCTGGATTCGATCCCCTTCTTGTGTGGGTAGATCGATCGAAAGTTTCATTTCCGGGCGTTTGTATTCTTCCAAGCGAAACAATTGAGCCTTCCCAATGAGCTTATCATCCGCATCAGTGCATTCGATGTAATAGATCCCCAGAGGAGAATCTAAAGCGGGTTGCCAGAGACCTGCCGCAGTGCCAAAGGAATTCAAGGCTACATCATCCTCCATCATCACACTGCCTTTCGGGTCACGTATCTTGATTTTAACTTTTTTTGAGGCGGGAGTGGCATATCCTTGTGCCGATTGTTTTCTGATGATCACTTTCCAGCGAATCTCATCTTCAGGCCGATAAGCAGGTCGATCCGAAAATGCATAAATTTTCCAGGGTTGTATGTAGGCACTACTTCGAGGATTGGAAAAAAACGAGAGATTTTGCTGCTCTTCATGACGAGCGGTTGCCAACCATTCCATGGATGAAAAATCCCCCGTATCTTCAAACACAACCAAACCTTCATCATTGGCTTTGCGCTTGAAATTACTCCAACGCCATTGCTTTCCAGACCTTACACGCTGCCAGAGCCTTACCTCTGCACCGGGCAAAGGATGTCCATCCACAGAGTCACAGACCCATACAAGCATGCGATTGCTCGATGCCTGCGCCATCACAGTGAGGCGACTGATCAATACAAACTCACGACTTTGTTCCTTACCATCGACCAAGCCAACCGCGAGGTAAGCTCCGTCTTGGGGTGTCGAGTCCAATACAATTTCTTGCGATCCACGTTCATGGTTCCCCTTGTCTCCAGTGTCGAATATTTTGCTGTAAACCGATTCAAGCTTTCGAGTCTTTATTGTTTTGATCCACTCTGAGGGATGATGCCCACCTTCATCCATATGAAGGTTTGAACCCAGATCTAATTTGAATAATTTCAACTCGTAACGGGGAATGTTGCGCCATCTCGTATTGAAACGAATTTTGGATCCTGGAACGAAGGCATGACCAACGATCACGTCAAGTTCTTGGCTGGTGGTATCTTTTAATCGTGACTCAATTTGTCGATAATGGCGCGATTCCTCACGATCATAGATCGTGATAAAACGACGCCAAATCTTGACGGCCGCGGGATAGTCGGGACGAAACCCCCAAGTGCCATCTGTCTCTTTGACGGGTTTTCCACTGCTTGCCAGCCAATTGCCATATTGAGCCAGCGCATTGCCCATCCAATCATGTTTCGTTTGCCCTGAAATGGCTATTTCAAATGCACGTGTGACTCTCTCATGCATGTAAGGAGACTGATTCAGTCGATTTTGAAGTGCAACAGCCAAGAGAAAATTGGCATGGGATTTATCTTCGGAAGCACTCGCAATTTTTACGGCACTCTCAAAGACGTTGACTGGTATTGCATTTCCGTGAAACGCTGACGAGAACTGATAACTCCCACCTGAGGAGTAGGTCGCTTTCCACACGATGGCAAGATAGCGCTCCCGCGCAAGATGCACGTCAGAGGAGGAAGCCCAAAGGTTCAATGCTTTTTCATAGTGTTTCCAGGCCTTGGCCCAATAACCCCTTTGTCGAGTCCTCCACCAGAAATCGCCTGCAGACTCGTGCATGGTTGCCTGCATTTGAGGAAAATCAACTTCCACATCCAATGATTCAAAATCCTCTAATAGCCGTTCGAGTGCGTTTCCTATCTTGTTCGACAACTTGCCCTCCATCCGCCTTGATCCTGCCATAGATCGCCACTCGCAATCCAAACGGCGATAATCGATCCAAAACGAAACTTCCACGGCCCCCTCATTGGATGAGGGCGCATTGTAGGCCTTTAAAGCAAGTTGATAGGAACCTTCAGCAAATAATCGCTCACCTTCAGCAAATGCAGGCAGACTTCCGGGGTGTTCCTGCCCTCCAACAAGCAGGCAAAAACAAAAAAAGAAAATTCCAAAACACCGATTCATGACCTTAATCATAACATTATGGACGCTGGAAGGTCGCGATTTATTAGAAATTAAACGCGAATTACCACCCGGAGCGCTGAGGGGCAGCCCCTACTATTGTTATCTTCCGACCGGCACATCGTTTGTTTTGCGTAATCCTTGGTGATGCCTGGGATTTGCGCCGAGTTTTAATAGTTAGGACCGACCCCTGGAGTATGACGCTTTTAATGTTTTCAAATTATGGTAGAAACCGAAGTGCAATTTAAATCACCTCTCACGTGAAGACGGAAGTTTTACCCATTCATAGCAGTGTTTTGTTCGAGGCAGCTGCCGAGAAGGCTGCAACCCTGCTTGGCCGCGGCGAGATCGTTGCTCTGCCAAGCGAAACGGTTTATGGGCTTGCCGCAGACGCGTTGAATACAAGCGCTGTGCGATCCATTTACGAGACCAAACAACGTCCTGCCAACAATCCGTTGATTGTCCACATTGCCAGTCGGAACATGCTTCAAACCTACGTTAGAGAATGGTCCGATATCGCTGAAAAATTTGCCAATGCCTTCTGGCCTGGTCCCCTTACCCTGGTGCTACCCAAGGCAAAATGTATCACACATGCTATTACGGCAGGACTGGATTCAGTGGCTATTCGCTGGCCTGCTCACCCATTGATGCAAGCCGTGATCCGTAGACTGGGCCGCCCGCTTGCTGCACCGAGTGCCAATTTGGCCAATCAACTGTCTCCCACCTCAGCTGAACATGTATTGAACCAGCTAGACAAACGAATCCCGTTGATCGTTGACGGTGGCTTCTCGAATGTCGGCATTGAATCGACGGTATTGAGCCTGTGCGGTGTGGCACCCACAGTCCTTCGACCCGGTATTATACACTTGGAAGCGCTACAGGCCATTGATCCTGCAACCAGAAACCTGAACGCCCCCTCAACGCGAAAAAACTCAGAACAACCACACGTGAGTCCGGGCCTTCATAAAAAACATTACGCACCAAAAGCCCGGTTGAAAATTCACCATTGGGATAACACAAGCAATCTGGTCACCGCAGTGGAAGCATTTGGCGCAACCCAATCTAAGACCTGCATCATATGCCACGAGCAGATTCCATCCGCTGAAACATTTTCACGGGTATCGGTAATCCCTCACGACCCCGAGGCATATGCCAGAGCTCTCTACGCAGAATTGTTTATTGCAGACCAGGAGAAACCGGACCTGATACTCGTTGAATCAGTCCCTGACACCTCAGCCTGGCAAGGGATCAAGGACCGCATTACACGTGCTTCCAGTAATTGAGTGCCCGCAATCGTGGGTATGTGATTTTTTTCCCGAAACTCTTTGACGCTTAGTAGGCGTTTGCTATGTTTGCCGGTCTGAATTTTGGATTATGGCAAAGCTAACCATCAAAGATGTCGACTTGAGCGGCAAGCGAGTTTTCGTCCGAGTTGATTATAATGTCCCCATGGCTGAAAGCGATGAAGGGATGACAATTAACGATGACACGCGTATTCGCGCGACCATCCCTACCCTGGATCAATTGGTGTCGCAGGGTGCTAAAATCATTCTGGCCGCACATCTTGGAAGACCCAAGGGCAAAAAAGAACCCAGCATGTCATTGCGACCGGTAGCCCAAAAACTCAGTGATTTGCTCGGACGCCCTGTAGCATTTGTAGATGACTGTATTGGTCAGAAAGTTTCGCAAACAGTCAGTGCGCTGAAGGCCGGAGATATTTTACTCCTGGAAAACGTTCGCTTTTACAGTGAAGAGGAAGCCAACGATAACGAATTTGCAAAGCAACTTGCCGCTAACGCAGACGCCTACGTCAATGACGCTTTTGGAGCCGCGCACAGAGCACATGCATCGACGTTGGGTATTGCCCAAGTTGTATCCAGCAGGGGCGGCCCCTGTGTTGCAGGGCTTCTCATGGACCGCGAACTAACGTTCCTTGGAGATGAGCTGGAAAACCCGGAAAGCCCATTCGTGGTCATTCTGGGAGGGGCCAAGGTTTCCGATAAAATTGCAGTCATTGATCGCTTGCTGGAAAAAGCTGACAGCTTACTCATCGGTGGGGCCATGGCTTACACGTTCAAGCTTGCCAAGGGGCTTTCGGTTGGGAAATCACTTGTGGAACCCGACAAGGTCAATGTGGCCAAAGCAGCAATGCAAAAGGCTGCGGAGCGCGGGGTGGAGCTACTCCTGCCAACTGACAACACCGTGGTGACCCCCGTTGTCACTGACAAACTGAACAAAAAAGGCAAACCGATTCTGGAATTCCAGAACCCTCGCCATAACACAGATCCTGACATCCCGGAAACCGAGGAGGGTGTCGATATCGGGGAAAACACTGCCGCGACTTATTCGGAAAAAATTGCTCAGGCCAAGACAATCTTGTGGAATGGTCCTATGGGTATCTTTGAAGATCCTCGATTCTCAAAAGGCACTTTTGCTGTTGCAGAGGCGGTGGCCAATGCGACGAGTCAGGGAAACGCCAAGAGCATCATTGGCGGCGGAGACAGTGTCAAAGCCCTGAATCAATCAGGCCTGGGAGATAAGGTCACCTTCATGAGCACAGGCGGTGGTGCCAGCCTGGAATTCCTGGAAGGCAAAGAACTTCCCGGCGTAGCAGCACTATCAGATCGTTAAGAATTAATCTTTCTCGCAACCATAAGTTGCATTACTCAAGTTACTCAAAAAAAAATCGTTATGGATAAAGACCGCAAACTCCTCATCGCAGGCAATTGGAAGATGAACAAGACTGTCGCAGAGGGACTGGATCTCGTTCAGGAACTCGTTCGCGAGGTCAATCAAGTCAAAGAAATTGACATCGTCGTTTGCCCTCCTTTCACAGCATTAAGTGAAGTCTCCAAAAAAATCATCGAATCCAACATTCGTCTGGGTGCTCAAAACATGAGCGAGCACACTGGTGGAGCCTACACAGGAGAAATCGCCGCGGAAATGTTGAAAGAATTTCTTGTTCGCTACGTCATCCTGGGTCACTCCGAACGCCGTCAATACCAGGAGGAATCGGATTCATTGATCTCCAAGAAAGCTTTGACTGCACACGCTGCCTCCATCAAGCCTATCATTTGCGTCGGCGAAACCTTGGAACAACGGGAGTCTGACGTCACGAAAGATGTGATCGGAAGTCAAATCAGGGGAAGCCTTGCAGGTTTGACATCTGAGCAGATGTTGGAAAGTGTCATTGCCTATGAACCTGTTTGGGCAATTGGTACTGGAAAGACGGCGTCATCGGAACAAGCTCAGGAGGTGCATCATTTCATTCGCAGTGTGTTATCAGAATTACACGGAGAGACCATCGCAAAACAGATACGTATTCAATATGGTGGAAGTGTGAAACCTGGCAACGCGCGTGAATTAATGAGTCAACCAGACATTGATGGAGCCTTAGTGGGCGGAGCTTCCCTGGACGCGAAAAATTTCTCTGAAATCGTTCTAAACAGCATCTAGAAATGGCTTCCCCCCTGAAAATCTTCTGGATTTCAGGATTGCAAGCCTTGGTCGGCTTTGACAAGCTGACGTTTCTAAATTTTAGATAACTTTAAGTTAGTATGAGTTTAATAATTGGATTCTTGACTATTGTACTGGTGCTCACCAGTTTCTTTTTGATTCTGCTGATCTTGGTGCAGTTGCCCAAAAAAGAGGCCGGAGCAGGTTTGGCATTTGGAGCTGGTGCTGCGGAAGCAGTGTTTGGAGCCGGTGCTGGCACCCCTCTTTCAAAAATTACAAAAATATTCGCAACCTTGTTTCTCGGTCTTGCTGTGATGCTTGGCGTCATGAATTCTTACGAATCCAAACGCAGTTCGAGGTTGATTGATGAGGCAGCAGCAAATCAAGCTGCTACGACAACCCCTGACGCTGGGGAAACCTTACCGGATCCAAGCGTCGATCCTGTTACACCTGCTGCCGTTCCTGCTACAGACAGTGAGGAAGGCAATGAAGAGGTTGCGACAAACGAAAACGTGCCTGCAGAAGCAGATACACCGACGTTGGAACCTTCATCCCCAGGTATTGAGAACACGGAACCTTTAACTTTGGAACCCGAGGTACCTGTCACGCAACCGAATCCTGATAATTAAAATCGAGGACCTTTGAAAGAATTTCAACCCCCTGATTGCAGAAGCAATCAGGGGGTTTTTTCGTCCTTTCGCCTCATCCAATTATCCCTTATTGTCATACGTCATGGGCAGAAAAACATTTGGTGAACTTGGTTACCCTGGAAGGCTGATTGCGGTAGAAGGTCTGGACGGTTCCGGTAAATCCACTCAGATCAAGCTCATCAAGCGATGGATGGAGCTACAGGGGCTAAAGGTGTTTTTCAGTGAATGGAACTCCTCCGTGCTGGTGAAGTCAGCCACAAGCAAAGGTAAAAACCGCGAATTACTCACTCCCACAACATTCAGCCTGATCCATGCCACGGATTTTGCAGATCGATACGAAAGACAACTTGTCCCACTTTTGCGAGCTGGATATATTGTACTTTGCGATCGCTACATTTTTACCGCTTTCGCAAGAGACGTGGTGCGAGGGTGTGAACCAGACTGGGTCAGGGGTATTTATGAATTCGCGGCGCAACCTGACCTTGTTTTCTTTTTCAAGGCTCCATTGGAGGTCACCCTGGCTCGAATTCTGGAGGGACGGCCTGCATTGAAGTATTTTGAGGCAGGGATGGACCTCAACTTATCTTCCGACATCTATGAATCGTTTCGTTTATTTCAGGGAATGCAATTGGAACAATATCTTGCCATGTGCATGGAATTCAACTTCCTGATTGTCAATGCCAAGGGGCGTGTCGAAGAACAGCAGAGCCTCCTTCGGCAGCTTATCTCTAACAACATCAACCTCGAAGCATTTAAAAAGGATTAAGCGCATGCCAACTTCGCCTAAATCAAAAGTAGCATCGAAGAAAAGAGAGCGTCGAAAAGCCGAATTCAGAAGTAAATTGAAGGTTACCCCCCCCATACTTTCCAGCAAGAAATTTTATGGACACGGCATCCCGGAAATCTCTCTCGAACAATTGACGGGGAAACTTATTGTACTGGAGGGAGCAGACGGATCAGGTCGCTCTACACAGATCCGTGGACTCGTGGACTGGCTGGAGGGAAATGGACATGCTACTGTTCAGGTCGGCATCAAACGCTCAACTCTGGTGAGCGAAGAACTGGAGCGCGCTCAGGAGGGGAATATTCTGAGCCAGACAACGATGAGTCTTTTTTATGCGACTGACTTTGCCGACCAGTTGGAAAACATCATTATCCCATCGCTGAAAGCTGGTTTCATTGTCATCGCAGATCGATATATTTACACACTCATGGCACGAGACCTTGTTCGCGGAATGAATCGTCAGTGGGTGAAAAACCTCTATAGCATGGCCCTCATTCCTGATGCTGTGTATTACTTAAACGTATCCCCTCAACAATTGATTCAGCGCAACCTTGCCAAAACTCAAAGTCTCGATTTTTGGGAAAGCGGAATGGATCTCGGAATGACCCGAGACATGTTCGACAGCTTTGTCCAGTACCAACACAAGATGCAGCAAGAATTCCTCCGCATGCAGAAGGCCTATAAGTTCAAAGTCATCGATGGGGACAGAAGCCTTGATGCGATATACGAAGAATTGAAGACCTCCATCAATCACGTTCTGGCAGGAAACCGCGAATGAACGGATCAGAGTAGCTCAAGATCTTTTTCAGCCTTTAACAAAGTGTAACAATCTGTCAAATCCACCTCATTGAGGATTGAGGGAACGAAGCTTGACAATGGCCACTGATACTCTTGAGAAGTCGCAATGGAGTGAAATGAATCAAGCGCTCCCTTGAGTCTGATGGAGGTTACAACATTGCTGTACATGGCTGCGAATGCTGCGGGCAAGCTACCCCATCCTTGTGCCACTATCTGGATGCGCGAATGCCCCGCTGCTTCAAGCCAACGCAGAACCTGCAACACATCCAACGTTTTCTGGCCCACGTATGGCCGATTGAGCATGATGCCGTGAATAGCATAAAAATAATCGCTTCCGTAAGGCTGTAGGAAGGAGTTTTCACCACAGGTGTCGGGGCGTGATTCTCCAGCACCACGCACATCACAGGCATAAAAAGCGGTTTTCCCTTTATCTGCAGGAATTTGCTTGCGCACCCACTCATCCTGACGCAATTCCAAGTCAGCTGAATGATGCGAGACATAAAGCACGGCATCCGCTTTTCCCGGTTTTGGACGCGAATAATGGCGCACCTCACTCAGGCGGTAAACCAAGCATTGAGCATCGGGTTCGGTTTCAATCACATAAGTGGTAGCATGCGGCAATGGATAGCCACGGCCTCCGCGTGGTCTGAGTATGCGGTAACGCAAGTCAGCCAAGGAATTGGGAAGCGCTAAATAGCGAGCGAATGTCTGTCGAACTTCATTAGACGACAACTCAAGGCGCCTTTTCGAAAGCAATTCAGCTTTCTGCGCAGTAAAATAAAAAACGGTTTTGGAACCAAGCTTGGCCACTTGACCTTCAGGCGTGCACTGAAGGTCTTCGTCTTTTTCAAGTTTGATATTGGATTCAGGAGACGTTTTCTGAATACCTGTGGCACGATTAAACCATTCATACATGGCTTCTCTGTTTTCAATGGAATAACCATGGTAAGTTGGCCCAATAAAAAGTTTTACCTGGTCTTCAGCACCTAACAACCGATAGACATGCCGCAATTGCTCATAGGCCTTCCGGGCACCTCGCACATCAAAGTAATCCTTTTCCTTGGCAAGGATCACGACAGGTTTGGGCGCCATCGCAATCAGATAATCCACATGATCCACACCTAATGCAATTGATTTGGGAGGGCATTGCTCGGTGTCTGCAGGAAGTTCATTTTCAAGATTTCGTCTGAGTGCCGTCAC
>OJCR01000295.1_pt1 | contig 25123 bp, 14 predicted proteins | sample 1591611 | NCBI WGS metagenome assembly OJCR01 (sample SAMN05416815, study PRJEB24817) | seawater metagenome | isolation source: Sea water | place: Canada:Atlantic | collected 2013-07
CAGCCTCGGTCTCGTGGGCTCGGAGATGTGTATAAGAGACAGCACTTGACCTGGTTCGTGCATTTCCTGCGATATGGAAGATCAGCCGCTACTTTCGCAAACAGTTTGAACATTGCAAAAACCACACGAGCGAAGGAATGATCAGCGACTTGGTCAGGACAGAACAGTACGGAAACGAACTGAATGAAGAAGAGCTGCTTGCGACCGTATTTTTACTTCTTCTGGCCGGACATGAGACGACGGTGCATCTCATCGCTGCAGGAACATTAGCTCTGCTTAGACATCCAACTCAAAAGAAACAGCTCGTTCAAGATTGGTCGAGGACTGGCACCGCGATTGACGAAATGCTTCGCTACAACTGTACCGTGCAAACCACAGAACCTCGCTATGTGGCAAACGACATGGATTTCCATGGGAACCACCTGCGACGAGGTGATACTGTGATGCCTTTCCTGGCCGCCGCCAATGCTGACCCCATGCAGTTTGAGCATCCAGAACTTTTCGATCTCAACCGCAGGCCAAATCAACATCTTGCTTTTGGAAGTGGCATCCATACCTGCCTTGGATTACGACTCGCAAAGGCCGAAGCAAGCACGGCCTTGCAACAAATATTCACTCGCTTTCCAGACATCGAACTGGCAGTTCCGGTCACTAATATCGCATGGGGCGAAGGAGTCGGCACCCGATCAATCCTGGGTCTGCCAATCCGAATCAGGCCTGCAGGCTAAAAACCCCTTCAACAACCTAACCGCGTTTCGGCAACTCGTCCTGGCAACTCGTCCTGGCAATGCGTACAAGCAACACTCAAAATTTTTGAGTGAACACTGAAATGCTGTCCGATCGTTGAAAACACCCCACGTAATGTGTGACTATCCGCTTACCAGTCATGCATTACGATCCAAACGTTCGCTCACGTCCTGAAACAGCGTAAACCCTTCGCCAATAAAACGACGAATTGACTGAGCATCAGGATCCACTCGTTTATTTGCTCGAAAATGCAACAACACACCCGACTGACATTCAAGCGAGCATCCGTTGTTGCGTTCACAGGCTGCCACCATCTTTGCATCTAGAAACCCACGAGCTTGCTCGGGCTGATCAGATTTCAACACGAACTTTTTGGAAAATGCAGGATACTGGTCCAATTCAATCCCGCCACGGCCAAACATTTCTTTGATCCCATCTAAAAAAGCTTTTCGGGGGCGCACCTGCAGTTCCGGCACCGCAAGCGTAACCGAACGCACACTCACCACAGTCACTCGATGCGTTGTTTGACTTCTCCCATGGCCCGTCGTGAATTGATAATCAAAAACCTGAACCTGCAAGTCAGGTGTATCAGCGACAATCAAGTTAAAAAGTTTTTTCCGGCGTCCCCGATTAAAAAGTGGAAGAGAACTCAAATCGCTCATCAACAACTCATCCCCCTCGGGCTCAAACTTCAGTCCCAGCTCAGAGGTCGTGGTCTCCAAAGCCACCTCGCGAGCTTTTTCGCGACGCTTCACAAATCGATAGCAAATCAAAAAAACACCTCCGATCAAAGCAAAAAGGCTGCCGTAGACAGTGGCAAGAAAGATCACGAGGTGCTTCCCTACCCATCCTTTAACATCATCTTTGCCATCTGCACGCTTCGAGCCTGAGTTCGCCTCCTGCCAGGCTTTGACCGCTGCCTGTTCGGTCATCTCACCCGAATTTACGGCTCTCCTGAGTTCTTGACTGTAGGCGTCCAAATCTTTGGGCTGATCCACGACCGGTGGATTCTCGTCAGACTTTGCCAGTTTGCTGCTAGGTCCTGAAACGTCAACCTTTGGAGTTACCGCATTTGCTTCTGCCGAGAGTGGGGGCGATTCGCTCTGGCCCACGGCGTTGTCGAAAGCAGGTGGTGCTTGCTGAGCCAATAAGCCTCCACCAACGTTCACCAAATTGAATCCCGCACCACCTATCAAACTACCGAAGAGAATGGTGATTAAGGGCAGATAGCACATGTTTAATTTCTCAATCGGTACAGGAAATAACAAGAGACGCCTGTCGAGCCTGCCTTAATCTGATTCTAAACCTAACCGCGTCTAAGATGCGAGCATTGCGACACACTGATACACAAACTCCGCCGCAACAGTGCTATGTCACATGCTGCTGGACATGACTGGAGTCCGCCAGCGACAGGTGAGATGCAAGCGTACTCAACAAGCAACACTGAGTGGAACGCACTCATACCGAATCATTCCGAGACAGACGACATTACTACTCATCTTCGATCTCACGTGCTTTCGCCAAAGCAGACGCAACGATCCCAGCGGGGATTGAAATGATCCCGAGCCCAACCGGGAACACAATGAAAGTAAAACAGCGTCCCCCCAAGGTGACAGGATAAACATCGCCTTAGCCAACTGTCGTCAGTGTAGTAGTAGCCCACCACAGACGGTGGAAAACAGAAGCAAAATGCGTGGGCTGTGCTTCATTCTCAAAAAAGCAGATTCCCACTGCAGAAAGGTAAAACGCAATTAGTGACACAGCACCAAACAGGATCAAATCTTCACGTGCAATACTCAGCGCAACATGAAATCGGCGCACAGCTTTGCTAGAGCGAACCAGTTTCAACATCCGAAACAATCGCAAAAAACGAAAGACCCGGACGCTACGACGATCCGCACCGGGAGCGATATAAAACGGGAGTACGGCCAACAGGTCGATGATCCCAAAGAAACTGGTAACAAACTTCCACCGGTTCTCTGCGGCCCAAAGTCGCAAAAGATATTCCACTGAGAAAATAGACACGGTGATGATTTCCAAACTCCGCAGCCAGCCCCTTGTTTTAGCAATCAGGTGTGGCAAGGTCTCAATCGAAAACCCCAGCAAGGATGCAATCACCAGCAACTGAATCACAATCGCAAAAGCACGCCCAAACGAAGTCATTGAGCATTGAATCGAGTTGGGCTCGCCGCGTATTGGCTTGTTGAATCATGCATGCACAAACAGCAACTACAACCCCAAAGATCAATCCATGCAAGTAGATGATCCGCTCCAACTGGACCGCAACAAGCACGCATCACGAACAGGATCGCTACGTGGCCCGAAAAGTGGCTGCACCCCTTTCGGTTCGAAAAGAGACAGCGAAACACAGCAGCCCCCACGGTCCGTCTCACCCCAGCCACTACGCAGCATACGTTCGAAAATTGGCACGTCTAAACAAACGGAAAAACCGTCTACTTGTTATTGATCGACGGGGAATCAGCCGTCGGCGTCAACGGATTTTTGAGCACATGCCAACGGGGATCTTTCCCGTGAGAAAATCGGGGCCGCGTCCGCTGCGATTTTGTTTCCAAGTGGTCGCCCCACACCGTTTTCGCCCTGCATTGACTCTGGTGAGGCTGCTTTGTGCCCAGTGCCTTATGACATCACCGGCTCTCCACGAGTCGTCGGTCTCAGAATCGACATGGGGCCTACGAGACATAGTTTCTGAAGCGGCACTTAAAATCCTGAAACACGAAAAATGTCGGCACATCTGGGCTGACATTTGTCATTGTTCGATCGCGCCTGCTCCTGAACTGACGAGGGGTTCCTCAAAGCTTCGCAAAAGATTCTGTCGAACTCAGCAATGCAACTTTGGGTCAACAAATCCAACGAATAAGCGATTGGTAATACCGCAAGTATGAACGTAGTGAAAATCTTCTCAATCCAACAAGCCACGCCTAACGATTCTGCATAGCGTCAATTTGACATCACTTGCCCAAACTTCAATTCTGCTTAGCAATCTTCCTGCTTTTCTCGTAAATGGCAGGCAAAGCAAGAGTTTATCTATGAATTAGTAATGTGCCCTCTTAGCTCGGAAATGATCGATCTCCGATCGAAAGGGGTAAGAATTTTGACACACGCCTCACAGCCTCGTAAATTGTGACCAGTTCAAAATCATTACAGACAGCTAATTGGAGGTTTACAAACTTCCACATCTCGCCCATCGGTAGTCATGCGACACTCCTCCGCGACAGAGCAACCTGCCGAAGCCACTTTCCGTGTCGGCTCACTGATGAGTCGCTCGGCACTGCGACGACTGCTGTCGCTCACAACGATTATCATCTGCACTATTAGTTCGACTGTTCTTCCTCAACGGACAGGATTCACTCTGCAGACATGTGAGACAGAGATTCCACTACAGGAAGACACGAACAGCAGTGAAGAAGAAACGGAGCGTCTACCCACCACCTCCGTTCGCTGTAAATCAAAGGTAGCCCGCAGCTTCAGGCAAAACAATGCATTCGGAAGCAGGCGATCACACCGGAGGAACACTGCGTACAAGTCCCTACAACCAAATCATCCTGGTCACTACCTTGCCAATGGCCTGCGTGCTCCTTTGGTAATCTAATCATCCAGCATGATTTCCAGGCATGACACCTGATGCCTAGAGCACGAATTAACCATCGAAAAATCACGAACACTGTGACCAGGATGGTAGTCTTTCTGCAGTGCATGAGCGCGGAATCCTGAATATGAACCGGCCCAACATCTGCTTTTGTATTGCTGGGTAAATCCTGTTGCTCTTCTTGCAGTTGCCAACATCGCGGCTTGGTAGAGGCAAGATGGACATGCGGATCCTTTGGTACTCCTGGTCAAAATCTGAACCAGGACCCGGTTCACTGGCGGTCATCCCGCCCTGCCATGAAAAGTTATTTCTCTGGTAACACCAGCTGTCTCTTGCGGCAATCTCTCGCTCACTCCACTCGACTGACTCATGCAACAACTTAAGAATGCCATCCATAATGGTCATTTCATACTCGACCTGGTCGCCTCTGACCTCAATACAGCGATTGAAGCAACCGTCAAAAAGATGGTTGAAGACGGCATCCTAGCTGAAGCTGTATCAGAGAACGTATGCAACGCCCTACTAAAGCGTGAGCAACTCGCCCCGACCACCATTGGTCATGGGGTAGCCGTCCCTCACGTCTACGTGGAAGGCATCACCACACAGGATGTGGTGTTTGTTCGACTCAACCACCCACTCAACATGGGAGCACCAGACGGCATTCCCACTCAATTCGTTTTCTTTTTACTTGGACCGGCCGGTGCCGCTGCAGCGCACTTGGACACTCTGGCTGGTATCGCCCGGCTGATGTCCGACGACGAATTTCGTTACGAGATAGGTATTGCAAAAAACGTCAGCGAGATTGAGCAAGCTTTACATCGCTTTGAAACGCGGGCGGAACCAGAACTGGCTCCAACTCAGTCCGATATCAGTGAAGGCCTTACATACTCAGGAGGTTTTGCCAAGGGAATCAAACAAGATATCGCACGACGCCTACCACACTACCTCGACGACTTCCGTGAAGGCATACATCCCAAGTGCATAGGGTCAACTCTCTTCCTGTTCTTTGCCTGCCTCGCTCCGGCAGTCACGTTCGGTGGTGTGATGGCTGTCGAAACCGGAGGTCAGATCGGGGCCGTTGAAATGATTGTCGCGTCCGCGTTTTGCGGAGTCATCTTTGCGTTGTTCTCTGGCCACCCACTAATCATCCTGGGCGGCACCGGACCCTTGCTTGTGTTCACCGCAATTCTGTACCGCCTGTGTTCAGATTTAAATCTACCGTTTCTGGCATCTTATGCCTGGGTAGGCCTTTGGTCCGCCGCTTTCATTTTGATCTTGGCGGTGACTCAGGCCAGCTGCCTGATGCGGTATTTCACTCGGTTCACCGACGAAATTTTCTCAGCTTTGATCTCCGTGATTTTCATCTACGAAGCGATCAAGTCCCTTGTCGGAATTTTCCAAAATCTGGACGTCAAGATGCACCATGATACGGCACTGCTGTCATTGCTTCTGGCGCTTGGAACATTTTATATTGCCATCAGTCTTTCGCGTTTCAGACGCAGTAGCTACTTGCGTCCGCGAATCCGTGAATTCATTGCGGATTTCGGCCCTGCGATCGCAATCGCGACCATGACGATCATTTCGGTGTGGCTTCATGAAGTCTCACTCGATGTGTTACCAGCACCAGATGTGTTCGGCACCACCAATGGGCGCGGGTGGATGGTGGATCTATCTGCTGTCCCAACGTGGGCAAAATTTGCAACCGCTGGCCCAGCAATTCTGGTGACCGTTCTCGTATTCCTTGATCAGAATATTACCGCACGTATCGTGAATAGTCCCGATCATCGCCTACAAAAAGGTGAAGCCTATCATTTAGACCTCGGAGTCGTCGGGATCCTGATGGCTTGTTGCTCAATGTTTGGCTTGCCATGGCTGGTCGCTGCGACGGTCAGATCATTGAACCATGTCCGAAGCCTTGCCACCATGGACGAAGTCGTGCTTCCTGGAGGTGAAACTCACGAGCGGATCATCCACCTCCGCGAAAATCGCGTGACAGGCCTGACAATCCATTTACTGATCGGATCGTCGCTGCTGCTATTGCCATTGCTAAAAGAGATCCCAATGGCTGTTTTGTATGGTCTATTTCTCTTCATGGGTGTCGTGTCCATGTCAGGCAACCAGTTCTTTGAGCGTCTAAGCCTTTGGCTGAGAGATCCCGACCTGTACCCCGTCACGCACTACATTCGCCGGGTCCCAACCAAGACCATCCATGCCTTCACTGCCCTACAAGTCATGTGTCTGGCTATTCTGTGGATTGTCAAAAGCAGCGTGATTGGAATCCTGTTTCCAATCTTCATTGCCTTGCTTGTACCCATCCGAATGCTGGCTGCAAAATACTTCAGCGCTGAGCACCTGGCAGCTTTGGATGCCGACGAAGAACCGGAAGAAGAAGAAACACACTGGTCTGTGTGATGATCTGACAAGCTAAAAACGGGTTGTGGGTCACACGAAAGATGAAGGCACTAGAAACACCCAGATGTTACCCACCAGCGGGATGGGGTCCAATCGCACCATCCAGATCACGTCTGCATGGGAGAATAGATCGACGCGACACTAGTCGGAACCTCAAAGAGTTACACTCACTGAATAATGATCACGAGAGAGGTTCAGACGCCTCAGAAAGTTCCTTCTAAAGCGAGACCCAACATTGGCTTCAAATGAATTTGAGGTGGAGCACAAATCGATTGAATCAACACTGGTTGCGGCGATTCGCATGACTGGTAAATACAGCGATGCAGGAAATAGATTTTCCGAACTTGGAAAAAAGTTTGGTCGGCACATCTGTGGCAAAGCACTTATCCTGCATCATGATTCTGAACACCAAGACAACGATGCTAACTACGAGGTTTGCATGCCCGTTCGTCAGGGTGAAAGCACGGGGAAAACCGAAGTACGGAAACTTGACGGCGGCCCGTGAATCTTGTTGATCCACACAGGTCGCTAAGAACAAATTGGACCAGCCTACGAAAAGACCATTCAGTTTGCCCACCAGCAGCAATACCAAATCACGATGCCTACGCGGGAACTCTATCTGAAAGGCCCCGGCATGATATTCAAGGGCAATCCCAAGAAATACATCACAAGATCCAAATGCTAATTGCCAATCCCAAAACCTGCCCCATGCCTGAGGCACTGGCATAGCAACTACTCATACGGTTGACCGAAACAGTCACCCGCGGTGTAAAAAAACCACGACAAGCACCGCTGAGTGGTGATCGTCACGGCGAGGGCAACCTGGCGGCCTAGGTTTGGCTGAAATTAACGTTTAGATGCTGCTCTACACCTGAACCTGAAACCCGAGCACTACCCGTAATCGGCTTGACTCCACCAGTCAACTGCTCCAGCCTGTCGTGCACGGCGTCGATGGTGGAGTCGAGAGTGGATGTACCTGCGGTCAGTCCGATGATTTCAAAACCGTCGAACCACACTGCATCAAGTTCTTCGGCACAAGTAATATGGACAGCGGGTACGTTGTGCTCCTGACACAACTCCGCAAGTCGACGGGTATTATTTGAATTTCGCCCACCAACGACCACGACTGCATCGACTTGTTGAACAAGGTCCTGCATTGCTGCCTGACGCCGCTTTGTTGGATGACAAACCGTGTCGACAAACCGAATATCAGCCTCACTATTCTGCGCGGCGATTTCGCTTCGAATCTGATCAAGCAGATGTGAGGGCATCGTGGTTTGGCAAACGATTCCGATACGTTTGCTGTCGTACCTTTTCACCGCATCCACATTCGGCACCACATCATAGCGATCCAGATCTTCAACGATTCCCTGCACTTCAACATGCCCAGGCTTGCCGATTAGCAAGACATGCCGTCCCTCCGCTGCCAATTTCATCGCAGCATCATGTGCCCGCCGCACGAGCGGACAGGTTGTGTCAATCAGTTGCTTGCCGCTTGAATTCAGCCGCGATCGTTCCTTGTCACTCACCCCGTGCGCTGTAATTAACACGACAGGAGTCTCTGCCGCTTCATCGCGATTGACTTCCGAAGCCTGCACAAATCCGGCAACACCCAACTGGTGAATCACTCGGGGATTATGCACCAACTCGCCATGAATCGTGACCTGAGTCGGATTGGGCACTTCATTTACGATTTGCAAGGCATCCCGTACTCCAAAGCACATTCCCATCTCGGTGGCTCGAATGATTTTCATGCTGTCGCTCTTGTTGATAATCTTCAAAGTAAAAAAATGCGATCGTAACATCGGAGTCACGTCAGACGTGTCACCTCGAGTCCATGAGCGGAAACCCGGACTGCGATTTCAAAACTTCCCTCAAGCGGAAGACAAACCAGCGGACAGTTTTGTTTGCCCTGATCCAGACTTCCTGCCCGCGGGTTGCCCATCAGCAACAACGCGTTCCAAAACACTGATGTATTCCGTGAATTTGTTTCGGCCCTCATCTGTGAGCCGATACAAGGTTTGAGTCCGAGTGCCCTTGCTACCTTTCGAGGTTTCGACCAATTGGGCCTCGGCCAGAACTCCCAAATGCCGACTCAAATTACCATCGGTCAAGGAGCAAAGTTCTTTGAGATCATTAAAAAGCACGCCATCCGCATGGGCAGCGAGGGAAGCCAAAATCCCGAGCCGGGCCTTCTCGTGCATCACCCGATCTAAACCCTGATAGGAAAATCTCCCCGCAGAGTCCGGTTTAGGTTCCTTGTCTGTTTCTTTCGATTTTGACTTACGAGCCACGCTTCCGCTCCAATGTCCAATAAAGGGTCGCCGCACACAGTAACTGACCGCCACCAAAACAAAGTGCCATCTGCCACGGCGCAAGGAAATCATCTCCCTGCCCCCAGTAAAGACAAACACAACCACAAACGACGTAATACAAACCCACCCACGACACCAATGACGGCAACAGTCGCGCGGATGCAAAGACGCCTAATCCAAAGATCAGAGACCACAACCCCGGCAACATCCAGGCAACCATTGGAGCGCTTTGATAAATACAAATTGTCAGTAATGCACCAACTACCACACACGGCAAAAACTGCTCCACCGCCAAACGCGTCATGTCCCGCGCCAACACGGATTCTGACTTGAGTACCCGCATCACAAGTTCCACACCAGCAACAATCGCACTTAACGCAGCTACACCAACCCACAGCGATAAGTAACGCTCCAACTCGTTCGCTGGATCTTCTACCCAACGTGCTTGCACAGCAGCAGCCAATAAACCCAGCACTCCAGATGCACCAACCGTCAACGACCGATAGCCACGGAAGACTTCGCTTCGCGCCATCTGTTGACGAATGTCTGAAATCTGCTGGAGTGCTTCGCGAAGCTCCACTGGATAACCCTGCAACCCTATTTAAATTTGACCATGAAGCAAAACACTGCCGCTGTGTCTTGCACTGAAATCATCACAACCAAAAGTGATTCAATTTTTCCCTCTCTGCACTACCGCGAATATCACCAAACACCAAACGCGTCAGCCAACGGTCGCTGTCGTTGCATTCTCATCACATGAAGTTGCCCATCCACGCTGGAGATGAATTCAGTCGCTTCGAGCCCACGTATCGATCCTAACTTCCAAATCACCAAGTCCCGATACCAGTCGTGATCTACATCTTCCCATGACAAATAAGCGGGCCGAAGATCACTGAACAAGTCAGCATTAAAGCTGGATTTCATCGTCGTATCGCCATCGTGACAACTAACAATCACTTCGGCAGGACCGTTATCACCTGACGTAATTGAGAATGACTTCGTTTCAATGGCGATACGATGCTTCCCAACTTTGAACGTTTGCTTAGCGTCGTATTCCAGAGCACGAAAATGTTCTCCCAGCCACAGGCTGACACCAAGAACCGCACACAGCGATACGACAACGACAACACCAGCATTCTTCATTTAAAAAACTGTTCACCCCGAGCTACTTATCACTTTACAATGCAAAGTAGTTGCCGATTCACGCCGAGTCAACGGAAAGCTGGACTCTTTTATCAAAAAAAAAAGAGCTTACGCAAAGCCAAATGCATCAAACCACGAGGTGATGCTTTGCCCTAGGCCGGAAACGGCTCGCAGAGACTGCCAGAAAGAGGCCCAAACTCGGCGACGAGAGGGCTGAACTACTTTTCGAGTGTCACACCCAGTAAAAACGGCGCACCGTAACTCATGGTGCTTTCATAATCGAATGCAACTATCTTCCGTTCTGGCTGTGGGTTCTGCCAAGTCAGCGTGTAGAGGCCGATATCACGTCCCGAGACCTCCTTACTAGGATGCACCCATGCAAGCTTCCCACCATTGACTTTTCGTTTCGAATCATTGGTCAAGAACCAATCGCGGACATGTTCACCAGCTTTGATTTCGATAGCCAATGATTCTCCATCCTCATAATTTACGATCAGCTTACCGATACAAGTGCCATGCGGATCACTATCTCCCCAACCCGCTCCATGCAGCAAGTGAATAGCACTTGCTGTCTGGCCAACCTGAATCCCCAGGACACGGCGAGATAATTCAGTGGCACCTGCAGAAAGTTCTGTTTCTTTACCCTCGAGTGCGATCAGCCCGCGAACATCGAACTCCATACCACCAAAGGTATTCAATCCTGGCATGATCGTGTCAAAACATTCGGTCAATGTGCGTGTGGGTCGCAACGTCTGATAGGGGAACTCATTTAACCCTACGTTGCAGTGTGAACTGAGATCAATAAACCGCGCATCTATGGCAGGGTCTCGCTCGGTTATTAATTCCCGCAACTTCACCTTTCGCTGCTTTTTCTTGGCAACAACCGCCTCTGCAAAACGTTTTAGTTTTCCAAGAATGTCGCCCTTGAGTTTCCAGCTTTCGCTGGACACCGGATTTAACGACAACGAACGTTCAACTGCTTCTATCGCGAGCTCCAACTCACCAAGCCGTAGCCGGATTCCTGCCACCGCCCTCCATACGTCTGGGTCCTGCGGTGCGTCGCTGATCACTTTCTCGATCAAATTCCGTACCTGTTGAACAACCCGCTCGTTGACTTCGGCTCCCCCGGTTAGTTTTCGAAGTGCGAGCTGCGACAATCTTACAGCTTCCACGGGATCACCATTGAGGTCCTCTGAAAATGACTCGACACTCATGGCGACAAGAAATGGTTGGGCGCGGCTTTCAAATGAAAGAAAGTCCACCGTTTTGATTTTCACTTCGGGAGTTGGGTTCGTCCAAGTGGATTGGTAAAGAACCGAATCGCTCAAGCCTGCAAATTGTGCCACCCCCTCGGCACGCCATGCCGTATAGGCTGAAGATTCAGTGTCCCGATCGATGATAAACTCTCGAATTTCTTTTTCCCACCGCACACCGAGTTGGTGGACATCTCCATTTTCAAGTTGGATTTTATAAACCGCCACAGGGGCTCCTGCGTTATCACTATTAACCGCACTATGCAGAAAATGGATTTGATCGCCGGCCAGTTCGACCTTAATCTGCTTTACCTCTTTCGGAAAAGTGTTCTCCATTTCAAAAACTTCACGATCATTCAGTTGAATGATTCCACGAATATCAAACGGGGTTCCGTGAAGAACATGCGTCCCAGGCGAAAGGGTATTGAGCACCTTGCCGTAGAAGTTTGGATAGTTCCTTGGCGTGTACCATGATTCATCGAGACTTGCGTTGTAGTACTCAGTCAAATCGACAAACGCGGTAGGCAAGTCGGCAGGCCTTGGCGGGACCATCACTTTCACAAACCACTCGCGGCCTTCGGTTGCCCCAAATTTTTCGAGGGCTGCGTTTCTCAGTCTCTCCAAGAGAATCTGCTCTTCAGGTGACAACGCTTGACTGAGAGCAATCTCACTCACCGGAAAATGCAATACTCTTGCAGCCTCGTCAAACCTTTCCAAGTCCCACAGGATCCTGCCTTGGAGAAGTCGATAGCCCGGATGATCAGGGTCAACCTTTCGCAACTCCGCGACAGTCTGCAACGCTTCTTCCTGCTGACCAATCGTGTGCAGCACTTCCGCGCGTTGATAAATAATTTCTGGATTGCCGATACTGAGTTCTACCGCGCGACGCGACACGGCATCAATGTAATCATGAGTTAACTTGGTTTTCCCCTTGGTGAACACGGCTCTTTGATAGGCCGCTGCGGACAATTCCACTGCTTCATCTATCCCCGCTGCGTCATCTATTTCCGCTGCGTCAGGTGACTCAACCGTCATGGCTACGAGAAATGGAGCTGGATGATCATTGGCAGACCCAAAGGTGACTGTGCTGATCTCCACGTCTGGCCTGGGATTTTCCCAACAACTTTGCGAGAGATTCTTGAAGTTCCCGTAATGGCCCTCACTCCACCCAACCGCAGCCTCACGTGGAACAACGAAACGATTGAACATCCAGTTCACAACATCATTACCATACAGAATCGGAAGTCGCTTTTTTTCACCGTCGACATAGTTAATTTCGTAATAGCCGACTGGCCCTCCATCTGCGATTCGGGTGCTTGTATCGGCAGCAACGTTGTGTAGAAAATGCAAATAGTCAGCTCTCCGGTTGACTTTGATATCACTGACACTGGAAGGCAGAGGTTCGGGGAATTCGCTGTTGACCACGACCCCACCTGACAAACGAATCATGCCTCGGACATCAAACGTGACACCATTAAATTCTGCTAATCCGATTGGGAGCCGCTTCCATGTTTCGCCACTCTTATTCCCAGCAGCCTTTGGACGATAAGGCATTTCGATTAAGGTTTGATTGTAAAAGTCGGTGAGATCGACTTGAGCATCCGTGGCGTCCTCTGACCGCTTAGGAATTCCATTCCCAAGTAAATATTCATGTGCCGCCTTGGATTCTTTGAGTTGCACCAGTTCATCGCTACGCAGCGAGAGAAAACGACCAAATTGCCGCCAAACAGGTGTTCCATCCTCGTTGTAATCCAGTGACTTCTGAAGTGCTTTCTGGGCTTCCGCCTCCCGATTCAACGACGCCAAAATCTGTGATCGCAAACGCCATACCTGCGCATCTTCCGGCGCAAGTTCACAGGCATATCGGGTAAGCCATTCCGCCTCGACGCTCCGACGCTCCAGGGTGTCACCTTTTTCGAGCAACCTACCCAAGCCCGACTGTGACAAGGTCCTGGCATTTCTCTCTTTCTTGGCGAGTATACGTCGCAATATTCCTGTCAGAAATGGCTTCTCACCTTCCCAATCGAGCACATGTCGATTTTCCGGCAACACACTGAGTGACTTTGCGAAGGCATCGTACGCCTCGTCATCTTTCCCCCGTTCATGCAAATCATACGCTTTTACAAATAGCGCAATCGGCGTTTCGGGATTAAGTTCCAATGCTTTTGCAATGGATTCACCTGATGGTTGCCCGACAATCTGTTCAACCGCGGCTTGAAGAGCCCATGCTTCGCCGTTGTCAGGCGAAAGCTCAACTCCCTGCTGACAGTACCACAGAGCCGCTGCATCCCAGTGTGACTTCGCATGATCTTCCATCGCTGTTCGACGAGGTGAAACCGCGAGCAAGTAGCCAATCCGACATGAAATGAGACCGTTGTTGGGATCAAGCAAAAAGGCTTGATATTGGTCATCGAGACTTTCGCTGCGAGAGAGCGCGTCGATGTAGTTCGGCATCGAGAGATCAACCGTGGACGCAGCAGCACGCTCCTGAGGATTCCCTAAGAACCACTTTGCCCAGCGTGTGTAGCCATTTTCGTCCGGAGCATCAAAAATCCGTGCCCGAAGTTCCTCGAGGCCAGTGCCGTCAGTGACCTCAACTGCGCCACTATCATTAATTCGTCGTTTGGCCACCAATTCAGCTAACTCGGGCAGCCACTCCGGAATCTCATCATGAACCGGTGGAAAATCAAAGATCTTGACTGTGCCATCACCAGAGCAGCTCAACAGCCGCTTGCTGTCGCTACTGAAGCCTACCGTCCAGATTCTTTCCGAGTGCTGCTGTGCTCGAAACAATCTTTTCCCGGTTGAAACTTCCCAAATCAGAAGCACACCATCAACAGTGCCGGCTGCAAGGAAACGTCCATCTGGGCTAAATTCCAAACCGCCCCCATAGATTTGCCCTTCGCACTCCAAGGCTTCAACTGGGCGTTTTCCGGTACGCCAATTCCATAGGTCAATCTGACCGATGTCCCAATCACCGTTCATCGCATTACAACTTGCGACGATATCGCCATCAGGATGAAAGGCCGTCGCAAGGTAACTGCCTGGATTCTCCGTGGCCCATGCCAATTCACCTGTCGAGACATCCCAAACTCTCAAGACATCGGCAAACGCACTGGTGAGAACATACTTGCCAGCAGGACTCACACTGAGTGAAACGGCGGAATTATGACGCGTTCCCAGAGCAGAGGATTCGCCGGTTTCGGAATCGATCAAACGAACGATTCCGTCAGCACCTCCCAGCACGATATTTTTGCAATCCTTCGAGAACTTGGAAGTACCATCCAAGGCCACGGGATCGAATAGCGGAAAGCCTGAAGTCGCGTCCCACACACCAACCGAACCCTCCATCGTGTGAATCAGCAACCGATCTCCTGCGTCATTGAATTGCACCAGAGCTGGATTTCCACCAACATCAATCTGCAAATCCAGTTCGCCATCTTTTTCCAAATTCCAGATTCGCACAACACCGTCATTTGATCCCGTCACGACCCGCGATCCATCGGGACTGAAGCTGGAATTATTGACTCCCGATCCATGCCGAAATGTACGACTAACTACGCCGTCTTTCACGCTCCAAATTTTTACTTTTGTGTCCCGGGCAGCACCGCCAGCAACAATCTGTGTACCGTCAGGGCTAAAGCTGGCTCGATACACGACACCATCGAACTGCTTTGGGAGCCTTCGAACCGAACGCGGTCTTGCAGACCAACGATTCAGCAATCCAAGGTGCAGTCGCTGAACCCCTGACACCTCGAGGGAGGTCTTTTCAAGAGAAACAAACTCAGCCCGATCCTCCAGTTGCATGAAACCACTGGCAAAGCCACCACGGGATGTCCGCAACGGCAGCATCAACTGCTCACCGGTTCGTGAGCTAAATACACGAATGGACATATCGCCCACGTTGAACGTGACTATTTTTTCTCCATCGTCAGTGATTTTAAGAGAGGGCTGGAACGGATGCTTAATGGGGGCCGTCACAGGCGATCCCGAAAACACATCCCAAATCCGAAGAGTCCTATCTTCGTGGACCGTCACCAAACGTCCACCATCCGCAGTGAACTGAGCACTGTCCGCCGGTGAATCATCAAAGTCAAAACGATGAATTTCTCCGCCCGACTCAAGATCAAAAACCCGCAATTGGTGGCCCGCGTGGCTCGCGACACCCACGATCCAACGCCCCAGCAGATTTTCAAAATCATCAAAATCGAGAAACCGGAAACCAGCGAGAGACTCCTTCGATTGCCCACCAAATTTCTCCTGGGTGATTGATACTACCACTTCACCCGTCTCAAGATTGATGACCCGCAGCATTCCTTGCTCGAACGTGCGGCCCGCGACCACTAGCAAAGGTTTTTTGGGATGGAAGGCAACTTTTCGCACAGGAAAATCAAACGTTACCTTTTGCACTTCAAGCCCTTCTGAGGCTGCCGCTTCATTTGGTTCACTGGACTTCTCTTCATCACCTGCCTGTGCCGGCTTGGCGGTTTCCAACCGAGCCCACGCGACAGTTTGCTCCACTTTTGAGCTCAAAAACAACCAACTCGAGTCGGGGCTCATGCCCATCTTATCGACAGCCAAACCGTGAGAGATATCAGCGGCCACTGCCTTGCCATCCGTCGCACTCCAGACTGAACAGGTTTTGTCTGTAAAGTTCGCGAAAACATGCCGATGGTCTGGACTCCACGAAAACTTGTTCGACATGAGAGGAGCCTCGGATTGCCGCCGAAGTTCAATTCGCTTTCCAGTGATCCCATCCCAGAACAACAACTGCCGTGTCTGCGGGTCATTCAATAAGATTCGCTCTTCGCCTTTGACTTTTGAGAGCACCCCAAAATGCTGATTGAAACGATCCGACACAGGCATGACCGGCGTATCCTGCAAACCAGTCTCCGTGCTGAGTCCAACGATGCTGCCTCCTTGGGCCGGCAAGGCAACATAAAGTCGCTTTCCGTCGTTGGTAAATGACGGCCAATCGACCTGATTCCCTCCGTTCATAGCTGCGATTTGCTCACCAGAAGGGGCATTCCAGAGAGCTCCGATCAAAGCATCGTCCAACGTCCAAAACAAGCGACGGTCCTCATCGGATCCCCAATATCGAAATGGCTTCTCCTGCTCGATGATCTGTGTTTTTCCAATCGGAAAATTCTGCTCTGACAGCAGTGAAAGAATTTGTGCTGCCGCTTGCCAATAATTTGGCTCTGTGCGTAAAGAACGGGCCAGGTACGCGAGTGCAAGATCGTTTTTATCTCCAGCAATTTGCTCATTTGCTGTGACGAACTGCGATCGCGTGAGTGTTTCGTTCAGTTGAACTGCTGCATTTTCAGCGTTCTGTTTTGCTTGCTGTGCAAGCGTTTGCAAACGCATTGCTTCCGCCGCATTTTCCTCGGCTTGAATTTTTGATGCTTCGGCTTCGATGGCATTCTTTTCAGCCAAGCCTCTTTGCCGCTTTGATTCTTTCTGAGCGACCAGTGCAAACACAAACGCTACGAGGGCGACGACCGCTACGGCAGCCACACCTGTTGAGAGAATACGCAAACGGCGGGCCGCGCGTTGCTGCAATCGTGCACGTTGTGCCTCGGCAGCCGCCAGTGCCTGAGCCTGTTCAAGCTCACGCTGTCGCGCAGCTTCTCGCTCACGCTCCGCTTCGTGAGCCGACTGCTCACTCTGCTCTAAGAATGCCATCGCCTGATCAAACCCGGCCGCATAACGCACGGCCCAGTTTGAAGTTGGACTGGCCACGCCACGCCACGCCAGTGCAATTTGCAGATCTGGATCGTGATACAACCCCGCCTTGCCCTGTCGGTGCAACTCAGCAGTTTCGGAGAGCCTACGATAAATCCGCGCGGACTGCGCCTCAGTTTCAACCCACCCTTCCAAGCGACGCCAAACACGCATCAAGCTCTCGTGGGATATATCAACCACAGTCCCAGGCGTCAGCGGCACATCACTAGGTGGCATCAGGAACGTTACCCCGGGATGCCGAAACGCCTCAACGACTGTCACCACCTGATCCAGTTCGGCCCCCGCGATTTGAGTCAGAAGATCCAAACGGGTTGGTCTTCGAATCCCCCGGTTATCAACACCACGTTCGGTGATTGCTTTGAAAACCGCTTCTGCCACATGCTGATGTGTTTCATCCAAACTCGCGAACACTTCATCGGCATGTCTCGACAAAGCCTCTTCCATCCCGCCCACATTGCGATAGTGCTGCAACTCGAGAGCTTCCCCGGCAGATTCATCGGCACGCCAATGATCAAACGTTCGCATCAGCGCGTGCTGCAGAACGGGAAGCCGATCCTGTTCGCTGCCCAAACTGTTCAAGAGTTCCTGAACCAGCGAGATCGAAATCTGTCCACCGCCAACCTTGATCGGTCCTTCAATGCAGGAGCGAATCTGGTCGCGCGTCAAACGCGGGATCAGATACTCTCCCTCATTCACTGCCTCGGTAAGTCCGCGAAATTCGGTGCAATCCCCCAAGTAGTCGGATCGCATCGTGATGATCACAAAGATTGGCACATCTCGCTGTGCGCCGGCTTCCAACAGCAGATTGACAAAGCTGACGGCCTGCTCTTCATTCGTCGCGCCACTGCGTTGAAATCGAAATATTTCTTCAAACTGGTCGACTAGTATCAATACGTTTGTGTCTGGCTCGATCTCTGATTGTCGAATCGCCTCAACCAGCCCAAGCCCACTATGACTGAGGGTGGCCAGCAACTCACCGATCACTTTGGGGTCATCAGGATCTTCGAGAGAAGCCTCCGCAACAGCCTCGGCCAGATGTTGCATTGGCGCTCCGCCGGGTCGCAGCACCAATGTTTCCCAATCAGACCCAACTTCCTTCATCATGCCGCCCTGCAACTCGGGCAACAAACCTGCACGCACGAGTGACGACTTACCACTTCCAGAGGTTCCCGTGACCGCCAACAAACGCTGTTTGCGCAGCAGTGTTACCAATTCTGCGACCTGCTGTTCGCGTCCGAAGAACAGGTAGTCCTCTTCTTGATTGAAGGGCCTTAGACCTGGAAACGGATTAAAAATATTCGACTTCGGATCAGGCATGAATTCATATGCGTTGGTACGGTGACCAACGTCCACTGTGCTTGCTGTTTACGATTGCCGACTGGCCTTGATTGCATCCACAAATACTTCCAACGCAGCTCCATCAAACGGTTCAGATCCTTGAATTACCTGCGCAGTATGACTGCGGAACCGCTCTTTTCGACGATCAATTGGAGGGGCCACATAAACGGCCTGCAGTGAAATATCACTGGTACGCCCGTACCCACGTGCCTTCATCAAGTTGCGTACCTTGATGTCTACCCACGAATGGCGTGCTGCACCGTAATAAATCAAAACGGCATCGGCATCGACCAGATTTTCGCGGTGTGTTTCAGCAGCTTCTTCTTCCTCGGCACCAAACGCCGGCAAAGAAACCTCCAATCCTTGATCAAACAGAAAATCTTCGACAAGTTCGACAGCTTCCTCATCACGCTCGTCGCAAATCAGATAAACCCGTAGCGGTTGCTCACCGGTGTCATTCGATGACGCATTGTTGGGCTTGGGAGCCTTGGGTTTCAGACGGTCGAGTACGTATTCCTTTAAACCCGACAGTTGGCCCTGAATGATCTCAGCACCGGCGTACAAATCCGGTGCAGTCTTGAGCCCATGCAGAAAATCCTGTTGTCGCTCATCCGCAATCTCCAAGTCACGCGGAATCCACACGACACGATCCAAATCACCGGCGTGGGTTTTTTCAGCCGCAAGCCGATTCTGAATCGCGATCAACGACTCACTCTCACCCTCAGGTACAATTCCGTATGACTTGCCGACCGGATGAATCGAAAGTGAACTCTCACTGAGATAGTCAGCTACCTGGGGCAGTAACTCCTCACCGACCATGGAAAGTGGTTGCGAAGGCACAACCTTGTGCCCTCGCCCAATCAGTTCACGGCGAATCTTTTCTGCTTCCCCAGCAAGATCTGATGTCGTTTGAGCCAAGTAGATTGTCTTTGTGTCACCATCAGTGACAACCGACTGCACCAGCGCCCCAGACCTTTGTTTCAGAGTCTTGATAACTGGCCACAACTCCTGACAAACGTCATAGACTCGCGAATAATACTTCTGGTTGGCTTCTGCCCCAAAACGCTCATCAAATTCGCTGACTCGGCTAGAGTCAGGATCCTGTTCGAAGAAACAATAATCCATCAACCCAGTCAGGCGTGATCTCAATGTCGCCGACATCTCGGATTCTGCGACGGGTGTTTTTACTACCTTTAAAAACCGGCTTCGAGAATCCACCACAGGGCCACCGGAACTAATCGATTGCGAAGCAAAGTGCTCCATGAACTGATGAGCCGGTGTCGTTTGCAGGAAAGCTGGTGACAAAACACAAACGACAGCTTCCAGTTTTTCCAATGCGGGCAGAATGGCATCCCAACCCTCGTCACTGCTAGGTATGCTCGTGAGTTTTGTGACACGCAAATTCTGACCCGAGAGCTGCTGCAAACGGACTTGCATATGCTCGGTTAACTTTGACACCCAGCCACCAGCACCAGGTGTGATTGGGTGGTCATCCACTTCCGCTGCGAGAATCACGACATCACTGTCGCGAATTGCATCGGCCGATGACGAAACGGAAGTCCCATCACTCATCACCTCCATCGTTTGGTCCAAACCGGCAACAGGAATAGGAGCCGTGTAGGCTACCGGAGATCCCGGCAACACGCCTGGTTGCAGTTGCTGCAAGTCCTTGAGAAATGCTGTCGGTTCGAGGTACCGATCATCGGGATTCTTGGCAAGACATTTTTGCAGAAGCGCATCGACGTCAGCGGCATCGCTTACCCCCTGCTCAGACAATGCAGGAACCTGCTGGTTAAGGATCCTGTCAAAAACGTCTCCCAAGGATGCACCTGAAAATGGCGTCGTCCCCGTCAGCATCTCGTAAAGGACGATTCCAAGACTGAACAGATCAGACCGGTGATCCACTGGCCTACCGCGGACCTGCTCCGGACTCATGTACTTGGGTGTCCCCAGTACCGAACCTGCTGCCGTCATCGAGGTATCGGCGGCGATAGGTTTTGCAAGACCAAAATCCGTCAACTTTGGAATCCCATCCTTCGTCAACAGAACATTAGCTGGCTTGATGTCGCGATGAATGATGCTGGCCGTATGTGCCGCTACCAGAGCCGAACAAAGCTGACTTGCAAGAGAGATCGCTTCCACTTTTCCAAGACGCCCCGCCGCACAGCGATCCGCCAGTGATCCACCCTCGACGTATTCCATGATCAGATACGGCCCATCCTTGGTTTGCCCGTAATCATAAATCTGAACAATGCTCGGATGATTCAGCGCTGCAATCGACTTGGCTTCTGTCAAAAATCGCTGAACCGAGGTGGCATTGGTAACCTCGGATCCGAGCATCCGCTTGACAGCAACGTTGCGTTCCAAACGGGTGTCGGTCGCCAGCAGCACCTCGCCCATTGCCCCCTTGCCAAGAAGTTTCCCTAACTTCCAGCGTGTTTCGAGATCCACAACTTCCATGGTCTCATCGAACTTTGGATCTTCTTGGGACATCATTGACATTAGTGTAAGGCAAAACTGCATCACTAACGTTCTAAGAAACGTCAGGCGGTAGCCAAAAGATAACCGCACTCAAGCCATGCTTCAAGTTTGGACGACGTTCTCTACGAGAACGTTAGATCAATCCACCAGCCAACTCATCAATCCGCCCCTCTAATGGGCGGTTCATTCTGGGACACAAGCAGCAACCTCACCGGCAAGTGAAGCAAATACCCGCTCCACTACAGGCCGAGGGTGTGAGGTGTTGCGAAACAAATGCATCTACTGTCAAGCAAATCTTTTCAAGAACATCAGCCATCGAAGACAAGAAAACAAACGCGATACAGGCGAGATCCATTTGCAATTACTGATCATGGCCATCGAAAACAAAAATCTCCAAGAATCTTCCCGGCAACAATCACATTTTCTTCGCACTACCCAATAGGCGTAGACCGAGCGTTACATCCTGCCAACAACGCCTCGAGTGCGGGAATGATTACTAAACCTCGGCCGTACGCGTTATTCCAGACAATCGAAAACAACTCACCCCAAAACTCACTAGCACCCAACTCATGCCTAACTCAATAAGACCTGCCATCATTGCCGGGGCAATGCTGCTCGCATCGATAGCAACGGCAGCTGACACCACATCGACCAAAGAAGAATTCCACGAATTTGCAGAGTTCATGACTGGTCGATTTCGATCCGAGATTCGACTGATTCATGACTGGCCCGGGCATGACAAAAAAAAGGGTGATCAAATTTCCGGCATTCGCACAGGACGCCGAATCGCCGACGGAGAAGGCTTCATATGCACCGATGACGCCGGCACAGGATCGCTCACTGAAATTTTTCTCTATAACTCGCTTACCAACCAGATCGAATGTACCGGTGTCGCCAATGGTGGGACGACATGGACCAACACGATCTGGAAATCAGCTCCCAACCGCTGGTCATGGAACTTGACGGCTTCACTGAAAGATGGCACACCAATCAAAGGCTCGGGAGCGTGGGTGATCATGGATGATGGAAAGCAAATTGACTTCGTCAGCGATAATTTCATGATTGGTGACACAAAAGCGGACAAACTGCACGATCACTACCACCGTGTCAGCAACTAGATACCTGCTCGTTTTAATTGCCCACTCGTTTAAATGCTTGTCGCTGCAGTGAAGTCGCTGCAGCAAAGTCGCTGACACAACCTGACGACGGCAAAATGGCCATCGCATCCAGTATCTCAGAACACCACGCGCGTTCTCTCATCGTCTTTCTCACTGACGGATATGTTTCAAACGCTGCAATCTGATCCTTAACTGCTAAACTGTCCGTTGAATCATTTGGTATCGAGCCAGTTTTCAATTCGGAGAGTCATAATGGTCAAGCTGCATCCAACCCAACTGATACCTGTTCTAGCGACTGCTTGCCTGATCAGCACCACGCTTGCTGATTACCCGCTTCGTCCAGTGCCATTCAATCAAGTTGAAATCAAAAGCGACTTCTGGCGACCGCGACTGGAGACACAGCGACAAACTCTTGTCCCATTTGCATTTGAACGCACACAACCAGGCGTTGAACACCTGCAGGCCGCTCGTGATTTTTTGGCGGGAAAAGAAGTGCAAGGGCATCGGGCACACCGCTTCATCGATTCGGATCTCTACAAAGTAATGGAGGGAGCGGCTTACCTACTTCAGCTGAGACGTGATCCAGAACTCGAATCCAAACTTGATGAATTAGCCGAAGTCATCAGTGGTGCCCAAGACAGCAATGGCTATCTCTATCCATCGCACACAACCGGTGTTGGTAAAGAAAAGAACATGATGGGCGACTCGCCGTATACATTCGTTGTCCACAGTCACGAACTCTACAACGTTGGTCACTTGTACGAAGCCGCCATCGCGTACTACCGGGCCACAGGCAAGAAAAAGCTGCTTGATGTTGCCGAGAAAAGTGCTCAACACATCAACAAAGTTTTCTTTTCAGGCGATCCCGACTACAACGACGGAAAACCGATCCGGCAAGCACCGGGACACCAGGAACTGGAATTGGCGTTGGTCAAAATGCATCGGGTCACCGGCAAACAGCTTTACCTCGACATGGCCAGAAAGTTTCTCGAAATACGTGGCGTAACATACGTGCCCGATGGTGAGGGTGTGATGTCACCCACTTACGCCCAACAACATGCCCCTGTGAAACAGCAACAGGAAGCGGTTGGTCATGCCGTCCGAGCAACCTACCTGTACTCAGCCATGGCTGACGTCGGCACACTCACCGGTGATGCCGAATATGGCGATGCACTGGATCGAATCTGGGGCAACATCACCAACACTCGCATGCATATCACCGGCGGACTCGGTGCCGTGCATGGTATCGAAGGCTTCGGCCCCCAATATGAATTGCCCAATGCGGATGCTTTCAATGAAACGTGTGCAGCGGTGGGTAACGTACTTTTCAATTACCGGATGTTCCTACTTCACAAAGATGCCCGTTACCTGGATGTCGCCGAAGTCGCGTTACTGAACAATGTGCTGGCAGCAGTCAACCTTGAGGGCAACCGTTTCTTTTACGTCAATCCGCTGGAAGCCGACGGCAAGTACCCGTTCAATCATGGAACCGCGGGGCGAGCTCCCTGGTTTGGAACTGCCTGCTGCCCCTCCAACATGGCTCGTCTGCTTCCACAAGTGCCTGGCATGACCTACGCCCATGACGACAACGATGTGTACATCACTTTCTACGCTGAAAGCCAAACCGAGATCACTCTTGATGGAGTGAAAGTAGGATTACAACAAAAGACGGCCTATCCGAATGATGGCGAAATCAGCCTCACCGTGAACCCTACCACCAAGAAACAGTTTCGTTTGTTACTGCGAATCCCCACGTGGACTGGTGACAAATTCGTGCCCGGCGAGCTCTACCGCTACGCTGATTCTAATTCCCGGCAGGTCAACCTCAGTGTCAACGGAAAAAGAGTCCCTATCAAAAGTCAAAAGGGCTTTGTCACGATTGATCGTGAATGGACCACTGGTGACCGAGTGCAACTGACACTCCCGATGCCCGTACGGATCAATGAATGCCACCCCTCGGTGAAAGCGAATCAGAATCGCATCGCTCTCACACGCGGCCCTTTTGTGCTGTGCGCTGAAGGTATCGATAACGGCGGCGCAACTCAGCGTTTCTTCTTTTCAAGCAGACCCTCTACTGCCGACTCGAAAATCTACACCACGACCATTGACTCAGGCTCTTTCCTGCAAGTTCAAACCAAAACGCAAGCTATCACTGCGAACAAGTCGATTGAGACATCACCTCTGGTACTGACTCCATACTACGCATGGAATAATCGTGGCATCAGCTCCATGACGGTGTGGTTCCCCCGTGATTCGGCCATGGCAGTGTTTGACCCACATCAATTGCCAAAGGAAAGCCCATTCACAAAGGTGAAAGCATCGCATACATCTGATGATGATACGATTTCGGCAATCGGTGACGGCAAGGAACCAAAATACTCCAGCGGCAAGAACGTCCCGCGTTGGACAAGCCGTCCACAAAAAGACAAACATCAATGGATTGAAGCTCGATTTCATGACACCAAAAACTTACGGAGTGTCGGCGTATATTGGATGCAGGACCAATTCGATGTAAAATTCCCAGCAGAATGGTCATTGGAAATTGAGCAAAAAGGTGAATGGAAACCATTCGAGCTCTATGTCACCGACCAGTACGACACCCGAGCGAACCAGTACAACGTAGTACACCCAGCGGCTCCGATCCGCTGTGATGCGATTCGTGTCCGGATGACACCCAAACCGAATGCCTGCGTAGGAATTCTCGAAATCATGCCAGAATTCGAAGCTGACTGAAGCAAGTGCTTGAACTGCCCCCCCGCCATCACCCTCTGACTGCCTCTGCAGACATGGTGATGCTGGATTGCTTATACACGGTACCTTGAAATGACTGCCGGCCCCCGAACGATCAACTCGGATCCGAGCCTGAACGTGCATCACGCATGCAATGGTACCGCAAATCGCTTTGGTGCGTCTAAAATCTGTCTCTTATACACATCTGACGCTGCCGACGACTCCTTACGTGTA
>OJCR01000296.1_pt1 | contig 25122 bp, 10 predicted proteins | sample 1591611 | NCBI WGS metagenome assembly OJCR01 (sample SAMN05416815, study PRJEB24817) | seawater metagenome | isolation source: Sea water | place: Canada:Atlantic | collected 2013-07
GACGTATGACCATTCATGAAAATCGCTCTTTTCCTTGGGTTGAAACTGAAAATAAGATGCGCATCAAAGCTAACTTCATCATGAACCCATTGACCAGTCATAATGGTTTTATCAGCGTTCCATTTGCAAGTGAAGGTGATGTTTTTCTTACCTTCAGCGACTCCATAACTTTCAGCGTTCTTAATCTGGACGCTTCCCTTAAAAGTCCCGATCATCGGTTGAAGAATCGAAAGCTTTTTAGCCGCTAAAGTCTGATAGTGATTTTCGCCAGCCTTACTGACTCTGGTATATGTGAAAAGCCCACCCTTATTTGTAACGTCTCGAAACTCATACCAAAAAGCATCATCGATTTGAAAGGTATACCTTATATTTGCATCCTGCCACCCTGTCCATTTACCTGTTTCCAGATTCTTTGAATCCATCTTGAAACCATTGAACACGAGTGTAGGGCCATTAGCCCTGGTGACTTTGAATTTAAGCTTCCAATGATTATGAATAGACCCGTCGTCGTTGGTCGTTGTTATAGTTTCGATAAATGTATTTACTTTATCCGTTGGAACTATTTCCTTTTTCCAGGTTCTGAAATTACCTTCAGCAAGTGGGCGATTTCTTACCCAAGTTCCCGGTATCAACGAGGACTCATTCAGTGATTCGCCTTCATGATGATCTGCGATTGCTACGACTAGACTTAGAGCAAGCCCTAGAAGAATATTAAGTTTAAATGTCATGTTTTTGATGGTTTTCCAAGTTGATTGATTATTTCGAATATGATTTTTAGTTACAATTTATTAAACGCTATGGAACTTCCAAAGGGGCCATTTAGTTTGCTATTTCTCATCGATTGATTGTGATGCGCATTAAATAAATTCAAGCTACCTTTTGTATTCAAATCATAATGCCTGTAATCCACTCCTGGAGATCCAAAAGATAAGTAAACGCTCAGGCAGTGTGAAAGTCGCGACAAAAACAGCCTATAGCTAAACATCTGATATTTAGCACTGTTAGACCGCAGATCGATCTCGCTTAAACGCTCCCTCACAGGCTGCTTATTTAAAATAAAGGGATGCCCATGCCTTACCCGTATCCTTCGATGATAGTTGAAGGAGAAAAGGACCTTGTGAGTTCTTTCTATAGCATTTACCAACTGCTGACCATGGCCGCGACTATTAACCACACCTTAAACCACTGCCTACCTGTGTTTTGTAAGAAAATCCGATAACAAATCTTCAGATTTGTCATCAATCCCTTCCCCTGATAATAGTAAATACGCATGTCGAAGTTAGTAGTCGCATACTTGCGAGTCTCGACAGCAACCAATCAGGATGGACATGGATTCGACAGACAAAAGCAGGCCATTGATGAGTTTGCAGATTTGGGTCGTTTCCAGCTTCAGAAGATTTTTCATGAGGTATGGACAGGTGCAGAAGCCGAGCGTCCAGTACTTAGTGAAATGCTTGTCTTCATGGAGCAAGAGAGTGTTGATCACATCATCGTAGAATCATCGGATCGACTGGCAAGGGACCTCATGGTCCAATTCCAAATCCTTGGTCTTCTCAGGAACAAGGGCGTAAGCGTTTGGAATGCCTCGACTGGTGATGACATGACAGACTGCATGGACCCTGGCGTAGATCCAGTGAAGAAGGCCATGGTGCAAGTTCAAGCGGTGTTTTCTGAACTTGAGAAGTGCAGACTGGTGACCAAGCTACGTAAGGCCAGGGACGCAAAGTCCAGTGCCTTGGGTAGACGTTGTGAAGGTAGGCCAAGGGTTGTTTGGAATGACGAGGTTGTAATGCTCGCCAAGCGGCTCAGGAGGGCTTCCAGAGGCCGCAGAAAGAGCCTGAAGCACATCGCCTCGTCGCTGAATAAAGCAGGCCACAGAAGGCCTTGCGGAGGGCAGATAAAGCCTCACAACGTTCGAAGCATTCTCGGTATGGACCAGAGAAGTAGGACCTGATTGTTAGAGACTCGCCAACGCCAAATGGCCACCCCGGGGAGGGGGGCTGTAACTTCCAGGAACCGAGGATACCTTGGCGGGATGCTGTTCAGAGGGCTGGTGACAAAAGAGTGGCTAATCATGAAGAAGCCCATGGTCTTTTACTACCCTGCCCTCTTCCAAATTTGGTTGCGAATTAACCCATGCCACAAAAAGTAGAACGCGATCCCTGCTACCTGCGGAAAACAGCAAGCCCTATCATGGATCACATGATGCCTTTTACGTCCGAACAAATGTGAAGGTTTGCGATTTGAAAAGTTACACAAACCCAATAATCACCATCTAGTTTTTTCAACAACCTACGGTCGCTTTCATAGGTAACTTTTTTGCATGTCATGCACCAAAGCCCTCAGGATCCATTGCTGGGATTTCTTCAGCCCAGTTGTAGCGAAGCCTAGCTCCGGCTAAAAGCAATGCGGAAACGAATAAAAGAAGACCCAGCAGGCTTCTTATCTCGCGAAAAGTAGAAATTTGCTTGGTTTTGGCTTGGCTTTGCAATTGTTTGATCACCTGTCTCCTTTGTGGTTCTAGATTTAACTCAATCAATGACCCTAATGCCTCGCCACACCCGTCCAATATCAGGACAGCGAGTAATGGGAACAGTGTTTGAGATTTCACAACACCATCTCTATGGTTAGTGTCTTTTGGAGGGGCGGTTTACTGGATGGCTTGAAAGTCCCTCGATGAATTAAGTAGTGGATAGATGCAGCGTATGTCAAAAAATAACCCATCAAGGCACCAATTGCTGGAAGAAAATTTCAAAGAGGTAATTCGACAAAATTCAAACCAATAAAACCCAATAAGCTTGCGCTTCGGTCTGTGATTTCACGAGGCCAATGGGTAATCCCTCAGACAGCAGTCTCAGTCTCCTTGATCGAGCTCTCCTTGTTTCCAGAATTGTTGATCCATCATTGCTCCGTTTTTGAAATGTGCACGTGAACGCACCGTTCCATCATCGAACCAGGCAGATGCATCACCGTGAGGTATGCCATGATTGTATTCAATGGATTCAGCCAATTGTCCATTGGGGTGCCATTTCAAGACCACACCATGAAATTGACCTTCAACAATGGGTTCCTCTGCTGATTTACTTCCATCCTCGTTAAATCGCAGACGTTTACCATGGGACACTCCCTTTTGAAAATGTTCCATTACCTGCAGGTTTCCGTTACTGAAATACCCTGAAGACTCACCATGTAACTTTCCATCCTTCATGCGAGATCTGGATTTAGTCTGGACTCCATCAGGGTAAGTTTCCCTCACCCAACCGGAGTAAGGCGCTTGATGTTGTGGATCCAAAATTAGATCCCCGCTTTTCAGCAATTGACTGAGCGAATACTCAGCTTCACTGACGACTTCATTTCGATGGCATCCAATGCAGCAGGATATGCAGAAAAGCGGCAAGGTCCACTTGAACAAATGAATCAAATTTCGTCTTACCAATGAATCCTTTAATTGGAGAAGTGATGCAAGCATGATCATGGATAGGTTTAATGAGAAAGATCAGGGTATTTGTTCTGATCGCAGCAGGAAAAAGCCCGTTCCATTCAATGGCGCACGATAAGGACTTGTGGCTCCCTCTATGAGTTCAAAGGTGCTCTTTAGGTCGATGGCATTCCATAATTGATAATCCCCTTCCCAGCTCATCTCCATGAAGGCGCTGTCCACAAGTTGAAACTTTAGAACGGGAGATCCTACAGGTTCAGGATCAATCCCAAAATCAATCGTGATTTCCTGTCCGTATCCCAGCCCATCTTCGTCCAACACGAAGATTCTGATTGGATGTTTTCCGAATAGGCCATCAGGTCGGGACACTTTCAAAACATTGTCTTTTCCAAAAAAATCTATCTTGAAAATATCCGTGAGTAAAAAATTAGGGATTTGGCCAGTGAAATAGACAAAAAGGTTTTCCGAGGGCGTCTCAAGGTCCTCCACTTGAAAAACAACATTCACCGTGTCATCCGAGACCTCGACCAGAGGTGGAAGACCGGTGATCAGGGGCAGATCGTTTTGAGGTTTCACTTCGATGACAATCACATGAGCGGTAGTGCTGGTTCCATCATTAACCTCAATGGTCAATCGGGTCTGGCCATTCGCGTCAGGTTCAAGGTTCGAAACGATAAAACGATACCCGTCTTGATCATCATGTTCCCAGGTAATGGATTCGTCTTTGATGAGTTTTTGATTATCTGAAAGAATCCGGATACCGAGTTGATCGATTGCTGTGCGATCATCGTTCACCGTAAACACTACAGGGGTGACCATGCCGTCTTCTTCGAGTTCAATCAACTCAGGCCCCTGAATGGAAGGCGGCATGTCGATATCATCATTGACGATAATGATAGAAAAAATGTTGGAAAACAATAAACCTTCCTCTAGGTCCGAGGATTGGGCCGACTGCACTTTGAGCCCCAAACGAATAAACTCATCTGCCTCCACTTCATTGTCCTCGAGTATACGCACAGGTATTGGTTTCTCAAATTCCCCATCAGCAAAGATTACCTGACTGGATGTAAGCTCAAAATCCACACCCGACTGACACCCCTCACTGGCCTCGAGTAATTCAATGGAAAGCACAACCTCCCCTTTCACTCCGCCTTGTCGCTCAATCATCCAGACCCGGGTGGAAGCTTTTGACTCTTCTACCTTGTCCTCCACCATGGCAAACCCGAAAACACCCGTGGCATCATTATCAATCAATTCAACCACCGTCGTCCCGGTCTGGGAGATGCGGGCCTGCGATATCTGAGGATCGATAATTTCCAGAGAAAGTTCAAATACTTCGATTGTTTCCTCCAGATCATCATCGACAAGCAGACCGGAAATATCCAACTCCGCCGAGATCTGGTGGTTTTCAAAGTGTACGCGCACCGGATGCGCAAGCAGATCATTGGGTATCAAAGCGGTAAGTGATTTCGGAAAGACCCATAAATCCACTTCTCCCAATGACCCTTCACTTCGGATGATCCTTACAGGTTCGATTGCGACACCGGATTCAGTCACCCGGTATTCTGGCTTACTGAAAGCAAAGGTTCCTGAACGTGTGTCAGCCTCGGAAAGGGACCCGATCCACTGTTCAGCTATCTGCGCTTCATACAACTCGAAGCCGTAGGTTCGATCCATGGTTTCTGTCTTTATTTCTCCCTGAACCAGTTTGTGCAGATCTGGAATCAGAGCGGATTGCACCAGGGCCTGACTCCTGGCCAGATCTCCTACAACATCCTGTAGATTCAGATCCTGTTCGACGATCTGGTTTTTGATTTTATTACCGAGGGAAATCGTTTCGACCACTGTCAGAAAGTGGGTTTGCTGATTGATCAGCCCCTTCCCTGCCGTCGCTTCACTGATCAGACTGGCGACCTGGGAGGCATCCTCCAAATTCAAAGCTTCTCCCCTGTTTATTTTTTCTGCCAGCACTGAAGAGAGCCCATTGAAAGCTCCCGCAGCAGTCTCACCAAGCGCTGCCTGAATATAGGCGCCGGATTGTGAAAGTGTATCTTGTATTTTGATGGCTGGTTCGATGAGCTCCAGAGATCTCGGATTACCTTTGGCAAGTTCTCCATACATATCAAATGTAAGGATGTCCAGATCCGGTGCAATACCCAACGCTTCTTGTACTTTTTCCGAGGCATTCCTTTCGGAAATCTCAGGATCCTGATCCATCAATCGACTGACCAGAGTCGTCAGAGGCGTCAATACTTCTGCAGAAGGTGGAGCCAGAAGCGTTCCTTGAAATGGCAGACCCGAGGCTATGTCAACACCACCTTGGGAGACAAACTGGCCATCCCGCTCATTGACCACGCCGTCGCCATCCCTGTCAAAATCACCCACAGGAAGGTTCATCAGAAAGCGACCATTTTGATCTGTTTGACTGAGGGGCTCCTGTTCCTCCCTCAACCGGTTCCCATTGATATCAAAAAACACCATTGCCCCTGCAATGGGACCATCCTCAACGCGCATATCATGGGAGACATCCTTGTCCTTGACGGTCATCGAGAGACTGGCAGAGAGACCTTGAGCCTCTGCGAATAGTTGAAATGGAGCATCTCCCCCTGAGATCGTATTATCTGGGACGGACACTTCAATGGTTGCCTGCATCGAATCGCCCGACAAGATCAGTGTCTTGGGGAAATCGATATCAAATGGAGCGTCAGTCGAAAAGTAAACCAATACTCTTTCAGGTGGAATGGGGGTATTGAGGGAAAATTGCAGGGGAATGGCTTGCCCGCCCTCGATAGCCCATTCAACGGGAGAGTCGAGTCTTAATTCAGGAACATCGTCATCCTCTACCATCAGCGTGAGCACGACAGGCTCAAAACCATGACTCAGGATGCGCATTTCAATTGGCAGGCTTTCAAATGCAATGCCGTCCTCAATGGCCGAAACAGGCAGACTGATCTGCTCCTGACCAGCGGGAAGAATGAACGAAGAAGCAAACTGGATCCGATCCCGTCCGCTGCTTTCGAATTCCAACAGGAGGTCTTTTGTCAAATGAGAGCTGCGGGTCACAATCAAATTCGCATCATCACCGGATTCACGTATCGTTGCCGGTTCAATTGCGACATCAAGCGCAGAAGGCAGGATATCGATGGTGATCGTTGCGGGTTCCGAATAAAGTTCACCGTCATAAAGGCGGAACGAAGCTTCCACCACTTCTTCATCCCCACCTGCATGATCAAAAAAGATGGTTCTATCCTCGATGGTCCACTCCCCGAGAGAGGGTGGCTGGATCATCCACTCAAATTCCAAAGCCTGGCCTTCAGGGTCCGTTCCATCAAAGATCATGGAAGCCTGATCGAAGCGATTTAATTCCAGGCTCAAGTTTTCAGCCACCGGAGGGTCATTTACTTCCTTAACCCGAATAAAGACCGTTGCCTCAGAGGACATACCGTTGGGGGCCGTAACTCGGAAACGAAACATGTCATCTCCAAATTGCTGCGAAAAGGGACGGTAGATGAACTCGGGGAACTGACCATTGAGCGTTCCCCGAGTAGGGAGTTCGACCAGAGCGTAAACAAGTTCATCAGGGTTGGAGAATTCGGCAGAAAGGACCATGGAAAGAGCTTGATTCTCCAGAGTATCAAGCGACATCCCAATGGCAACAGGCACACTGCCTTCCGGGTGCAGGGTAATGGCCACTTCTGCAGGGTCACTGAAAATCTGTCCATCCCCTACCCGGTAGGTAAAGAGATCCTCACCCATGTAATCTGAATCAGGCTTATAAATGAGGGAGGGAAGTTCACCTTCCAGCATTCCATGCAGTGGGGCTTTAATTATCTGGAAATCCACTGAGTCACCATCGACATCACTGCCAAGAAGACGCAACTCCAGTTCCCTACCCTGCAGATGGTCCATTTGCATTGATTGCGCCACTGGCTTGTCATTGACAGGGATGATCGTGATCAGGACTTCTCCTGCAAACGAGGTTTCCCCCTCATACTGCGCCTCAAAAGTAAGACGATCCACCCCGTGAAAGTTGGCGGATGGGACATACTCCCAATTGGGACCCTCTCCATGCAATGTTCCGTGGAGTGGAACATCAAGAACCACGTAAGTCACCTCGGGACCATATCGGTTGGATTGCAGAACAAGATTCACACTCTCATCCTCTCTCACGGTCTGTTGCTGATCCTGAGTAGTAAAGGTTAATTCAGGCTGAATCACTGTGATCATCACCTGCTCCGTGTCGTTGTAGCCGATCGTATCCGATACCTGAAATGTAAAGGAATCATCTCCAAAATAACCCTCATCGGAGAGGTAGACCAAGTTGGGAGCTTGCCCGATGAGTTGACCATGCAGCGGGACATTCAGTATCTCGAAGCTCAAAGAATCCCCATCCACGTCCTGACCTCCCAAAACGAAAGAAACCTCCGCACCTGACGGCACCTCAAATGAAAGAGGATTGGCTTGTGGAGGATCGTTGACGGAGTTTACCGACAGCCGCACTGAGCCAAAAGACATCAGACCATTGGGTCCGCGCACCAGATACTGCAAGTCGTCCGTTCCGTAGAAATCAGGATGCGGCTCGTAGGCAAAACGGGCTCCATCAAGGCTGATTTGCCCATGCGTCGGAGGCTTTAGAAGCTCGTAATCAAGCAATTGAACATCTCCCTGAAAATCGGTTTGCACTGTGAATTGAAGTGACCGATCCTCGTCTGTCATCAGATCATACGACTCGGCCTGCAGTCCGTTTGTCTGTGGTTCCACAGCAATCCTTACCGTGGCCACTTCACTGGCGAGACCTTGATCGTCAATGACCCTGAACGTAAATTGATCCAGATGAGCATAATCAACAGAGGATTGATAGGTCCAGATGATGTCCTGCTTTGTCAAACGCCCTTTTTCAGGCCCCTGAAGGATCTCAAACTTCAGGGAAGTGGAGTCCACATCCGTAGTGGACAGCTGGAAGGAAAGAGGCGTTTCGGGTAAGGTGTTAAAATACATGTCGGCTGCTACAGGCGCGTCATTGATGGCATCCACCCACAATCTTACCGTAGCTGGTTGGGATGCATGTTTTTGGTCGGATACCACAAAAGTAATCCGATCTTCTCCATGAAAATCGTTGTCAGGAGTATACCTTCTCTCTGCGCCGCTTCCCTGCAATGCTCCGGACTGGGGTAGTTCCAATACTTCAAAGGTCAGGTTCCCGCTGTTGGTAAATCCATCGGGATCCAGAACACCCAGGGTCAATTCCAAGGAAGTATCCTCACTCAGGAACCAATCCCGACTGATGGCTTGCGGCGCATCGGGTGCAGGGAACACTGTAATGCTCAACACCAATGGATCTGAATCCAGTAAACCATCCGAAGCCACAAAAACAATTTGATCAGGACCGAAATAATTCGGATTTGGCTCGTAAACCACACGGGGTAACAAACCGGAAACCCTCCCGTGAGCTGGAGGTTCGAGAACGGTGTAGTTCAATGTATCCTGATCCGGATCCATGGCCTCCAGGACCAGTTCCAGAACCTTGTCCTCCAGGACCTGCCAGTGTTTGGAGAAACCGATCGGGGCGTCGTTCAAAGGATCGATCTGAACACTGACGGGTAGCAGCGCTTTTCCCTGATGCGCATCGACGGCAGCAAGTTCAAACACATCCCCTCCAAAATAATTTGGACGCGGCTGGTAATGCACCTGACCTTGAACGATGCTCAGCGAGCCATGAAGCGGAGGTGAAATCACCTCGAGTTCAAAGGAATCAGACTCAGGATCCGATAGTCCGAAATCAAGTGTCAGAACTTGATCCTCGATGGTAGTGAAACTGACACGCGTTGCGCGTGGAGGATCGTTGATGGGGATCACCTCAAAGTCCACCCTTGCTTCTACAGGCGGAGCATGTCCGTCATGAACAAGATACCGAAATGTGTCCGAGCCGTGGTAATCGAGGGTTGGTAAATACCGAAGGCTGTCGGGATGAAAAAAACGCGTTGAATCTGCGCTGGATCTCAAGTCCGGGTAAGGAATGTCTTCCGGCGCCATTTCCTGATGGATAATCTGACCATGTAACGGAGCCTCCAACCATTCATAAATCAAGGGATCCTGATCAGGATCCATGGCGTTCAAATTGAAATAAAGAGTTTTATCCTCGCCTATCTTGAAAGATCGATTCACAAAGCTCGGGGATCGGTTGGGACGAATAATGGTGACTAAAACTTCCTGCAACAGATGATTGCCCTGCTCATCGATCAACTCAACCACCATACGGTCGCTACCCATGACGTTGGTAAAGGGCAGATAACTGAATTCTGAACCAGAACCACTGATAGCTCCTTTCAAGGGAGTGACCATCCATTGATAAACGATTGCCTTGAATCCCCCTTCAAGATCCATCGTTGCGGGACCGGGAACGGAAATATCCACCCATAGCTCAAGAGGGTCGGCCTCGGAAATCTCCGGCCTGGTTCCCTCGGGATCACTGTTCGAGAAACCTCCATCGCCTACCTGGATTTCCAGGTCGGCAATCACCCATCGTTCCTGCCCGTTTTCGGCCTCGTAGATCAGATGTTCCACGCCCTCAAAATCGGGATCAGGATGGTAGACAACCTGAGGTGGCAGCCCCTCGAGATAACCGTGACGAGGGCTACTTGCGAGTCGGTATGATATGCTCAACCCATCGACTAGGGCAGGACCCAATTGAAGGGGTAATACAGTGTCTTTGTTGAGCTCAAGCACCTCCGTCCGATGTGGGAGTTCGGCTGCAAAGAATCTCAACGAACCGGCATGCATCTCACTCCGTTCGCCAGCCATGCGCTGCACTGGTGAATGAGGCTCAGTGACCCATTGATGCGTGTAGTGATTACTTGACTGCGAGTGGAGAAAGGAAAATCCAGTATTCGAAGCTTGAGCGTTACCCTGCAAGCATGCGCCTGCCAGTAAACAAGCGATGAGCAATATGCGGCGCATAAGATGATTTGTCTGAAAAAGCGATGTGCTGAACTCAAGGGTGACTACTTGACGATCAGTTTGTAAGTTGCCTGGCTGTTGCCCTCCAGAACACTGGGCAACATAATTTCAATGGCCCGACTCGCAGGAGCCAGATATTGAGAGAGAACCTGATTATTGCCACGCACTTCAAACAAAGTGTCTTCCCAGTGGACAAGGTCGCTCGATTGCATCAGGCGATACATGCGACCGCGCACAGCCATGAACTCAAAGACCATGCTTTGATCGGTTAATTCCTTGAAATTCAACCGGAAACCATTCTCCGCATCAAACGCAAGGGTGCCGGAATAATATTCCTGAAGGTTACTGATTCCATCTCCATCGCTGTCGTCTTCAGGGTGCACATTCTCAATCCCTCCTGCCTTTTCTGCCAACATGCTTTCCCAGAGATCCGGTAGTCCATCTCCATCCAGATCCTCTCCCAGCGTCAGATTCAGCACTTGCACCTGACCGGACTGACCGGTGGCAGGAGTCGCATCACGAAGTTCAATGGGCACGTGTTGAACGCCATCAACCATCACCTCGATGCGATAGGCAAATTCGGGCCATTGAGCCAGACGATGATAAGACGCGCCTGCAAGGCCGCCATCCACAGGTACCACCATCTGATAGTTGATATTTCGGCCCGCGTAAGCGTTGGGGATGGATCGATAGACTTGCCCATTTTCCGCCAACAGACGTACTTCGACGCCATCCCCCTCAAGAGGCCTTCCCAGCTCATCACGCAGGTTCCCCTCGATCACAAAGTGAGGAACTGGTGGGTAGGCTTGAAGAGTTCCCAAAAGGGCCATTCCAAAAAAGATGGTTGTGATGCTTTTTCTCATAATTAATTTCCGGAATAGGAGTAAGTTTTAAAGTGTAATTTGATATCATCCACTGTTCGAATGAACCGCTCGATACCCTCCTTCGGATTGTTAAGGAGAGTGTCACCGGGAATCACCAGCTTCCAATGGGTATTCCAGACCGAACGTCCTACCAGGCGATTGTTGGTGTAATTATCCATGACATGGTTCATTTGGACAAAAACATCCGAGGTCGAAACGGCCCTGAAGGCCTGATGCTTTCGAATTGGAAAGTCGGCATTACCATTGGTCACTGATAAACCCTGATCAAAAATTCGGGCAAAGTTGAAGGGGTTATCACCAATATTGAAAGGAATAGGTAGGATGGTTTCTTCCACACTCCACTGCCTGAGTCCTGTTTGATCTCCCAAAGGCGGTGTCCTCATGATATCCTGCCCAACAGGGATGAGGTAAATGTATGGAGTAGCTGAAAGCGCATCCGGATTCAGCCAGTTAAAACCGCCTGCTGGACTCGACCCTCCAAGACCTCCAACAACCTGAGTGTTCGACAGGAAGTCTGACATACCCTCGTAGCCTTCCAGCGCAACTCCCGCTCCAAATATCTTATTGGCAAATGAGCTTGTGGAGAAAGTGTTATCCCCTGGGTTTAATATGTGACCAAACAAATTATAACCTTTCTCAATTCTGGTAGAGAATTCGAAAAGAAGCCCTGGCACAGGCAACCCACTCCCGTCATCAATTTGCAAGCACAGTTTTTGTATATCTGAATCTTCAAGCAAATTATTTTTGTAAGCATTCAGCAGAACGTCCTGCCACGCACTCTCTCCACTTTGGTCAGGATAAATGCGATAGCGCTCTGTTCTTAAAGAAAAGGTTGTACCGTAAGTGTCTGGGTTGTTGATCCCAAGTCTTGGCTCAAGGACATTCCAGTTGGATTTAAGTTCCGCCAGGATGCTGGCCAAACCCGGGTCGCCCATGTCTGAACCTGTGATTTGAGGTATACCGTCAATCATTACTCCAAGGGACCTGGTCGCTATAATACGATTGAGAAACTGCTGACCCGACTGCGTTCCAAGCAATCCGGTTTCGTAATCAAAAGCGGAGGCGGCAAGAAAAACGGAGCGAGCTGCCAAGTCAAACATCTGGCTGTAACGATCCTGGGTTTCCTCCCTGAAAATACGTAAGCCCGCGTTGCGAGTCCTAAGGCCCTGTATGCGCCTCGACACGTGTTGGCGCATGATATGGCGTTCCTGAATCAAACGCTCGGCCCTGGCTTTAATTTGCTCCATGGCCAACCTTTTTCCTTCATACTCGTCCGCAAGATAAGCAGCAGACTCAACCAGATCCACAAATTCAGCGAATTGGCCAGACATATCGTTTCCGCTATCTATTCTTCTCAAATTTGTCTCAGCTGTGTGATTGCCTTTAACAGTATCCTCATTATTTTTAATGTCATTTGACGTGATGATGCCGTTGATGGTCTGGGCATAAGCCATTTGCCCAAGCATTGTTAATTCCTGAACAAGAGAAGCAGTAAAATAACCGGGGATTTTTGCGGCCTTCGGCATATCACCACCTACAGAAAAACCCGCAATGAATACCTCTGGCAACTCTTTGAGAACATCTTTTACGAGATCCATATCGTATATGATTGCATCTGTAAGGAGAGTCAACGCCTCTAATGAGGCAGCCATGGCTGAATTATCATTTTCACGATCCATCACGCTTTGTTGAACCTCCCATAATTCATTCTCAATCCGTCTAGTCGCATTGTAAGCCGCAACAGATCCATCAAAATTCGCAGTCCAGGTGGTCAATGAATTCAGAGCTGCACTTAGTTGGTAATAAGCGGACTTCACCTCCGTGACGGCGATTTGCAATTCACCAGCTGCGGGTCTTCTGGATTGATAAGAATCAGGTTTTTCTGGGATACCATGCTCGTCCAAATGATATACGACGAAATTTGAAATTCCATCCTCCGGATTGTCATAATTTGGATCATCTAGTTTCGTCCACCAGTCAAAACCATTTTTCTCATCATCCCATTGATCCCAATCACTTGGGATTAATTCCCAATCAAGAGGCATGGATTGTTTATCTATTTGAAATGTCGTGCCGCGACCACTGAAACCATGTAAAGCTGAATCCTCGTTTGTATACATGTAATGGTAATAGTCCGGTCCGGTATATCCTTGAGAATACAATTTTCCTGGACCTACATCATCAGGGTATGGTTGCCCCAGCAGATCTATGAGTTCGGATTCATAAAGGTATTCCTGTAACTCGACTTCGTCTCGAAGCGTGTCCAGTGTGTTTTCGTCTTCGTGAAGTTTGCCTGAAAACCTCTTGATATGATAAAAGGAGTCAATAGCAGCCGACAAGGCCACTACAGCCTTGTCATAAAGTTGTTCAAAATGGCCAGTTGTTTCCTCTCTTGCAATTCCCAGGATACGATTGGGATCGATATCGAAAGTAACGGTATCTGCAGTAAAGTTCAGAGGCGTCAAACCGCCATCCAGACTGTCTTGCAAAGATTGTAATTCAAAGGATGCATGAGCCAGTGAACTCAACTCGACCACCGTCTGTCGATCTACTTTCTCAATGCCCTCTTCGTCAACTTCATCAGGAAGCATGCTATTTCCGACTGCCCAGTTGATAAAATCACCCTGAGCGGTTCTGGCAACCCAGTGATCAACACCCCAGGCTCGTCGGTAAGGAACTTCCTTTTCACCTTTCAAATAAGTTTTAGATTCTGCTTCCTGAATAGCGCCACGCCCTAGATGGTCCCAGCCGACATCCTTGACTGGTTGATAATCCATTCGGCGTGTTGCTTCAATAATTGCCATGGATGCCTGATGCCAGCTGTAGGCCGATGAAGCAAATTTACGCTCGTCCATGTAGTCCACACTGACGGGAACACCCAGAACCGAGACAGCTTCAGCGCGCGGGTTCCATTGAAACCAAGGCTTCATTATAAGCTTATAATAGCCCTTGAGGGCAGTCAGGTAATGCCCTACTGCATCTCCATGCCCTTGTGGATAAAACGATGCAGCATCGGCTGCGTCGATGACGCCATCGCCCTGATCCAAATCAAGGTTTTCCTTGATGTTGTAATTCAGGGCATAAATCACTTCACCACTGTCAATGCCTCGGGTGTAATTCCAGAAAAGCCGGTTATAAATAGGGCGGGTCTGGAAACTTGGCTGGTGCATGAAATCACGTCCGCGCAGCAGGCAGAGTTCTTCCTCAAGCAAAGAAGCGACCTGTCCCTTGAAAGCAAAAAGTGAGGTCGCGTAATCACCATACGTTGCATCTTCATTGCTCATACCAATGGATGGATCTTTTGCATCAGTGTAAGCTTCATCTCCAAGAAAATGATAAAGGTCGTTCAGATAGCCGGACACCAGCAGCAAGGCATCACTTGCATCTGCAGGCCCTGGTCCTGCGTCATACCCCTCGAAAAAACTGATCCCCTTGTTGAGAACAGTTTCATAAATAGCGATGAGGCCATGGTCATTCATATTTTCCAGGTTGAGAGCCACGTCCCCTTCCCAGCGTGTTCCAGCCTGCGTCAGCATACTGGCAGACAGGTCGGCCTGATTGTTGAGTAAATCACTCAGGCGCTGGTTGAATGGGTTGATTCCAGCGAGAACGCGTTTAATCCAACCTTCCGCGAGTTGAGGTTCGGTGAATGCTGACCACACGTCTTTCTTGAGGTGATTAGTTGTGTCCAGCGGCTTGTAGCGCATGGTCACATAATTGTCGCCAAGCACCTCGATGCCCCCACTCCCAAGAATGTAAAAATGATGACCCTTTCCTTCCTGTTTTAATACCCAGCCGCCTAATTGCAAGTTTCCATCCACAATCTCAGGAAGCGAGGGAGCCGCCCCCTGATCGGTCGGAGACAAATACCATTCATACTCAAAAAGATTGTATTGCCCGCTGAAATCCAATGTATGATAAAATGTGATTTTTTCATCCAGAGGGTTACTGGAATAGATGGATTTCACTTCCCCGTTTTCCTGAGTTTCCGCAACGCGTATGATATAGGACGTTATGGGTAAACCTTCATAACTCGGGTTATTTCCATCATTGGCAAGCAAAGTGAGGTATCCCTTGCCTTCTCCCGGGATAGCAAGCGCGTAAGAATCAACTGCCTGATCATCTGAAGTAATGATCGCAGCCTCATGGCTTGCGATGAGGTGGGTGCCTGCTGCGGTATCTGAAGAATACCCAACAACCGAACTACTACCTTCATTGGCTTTCCATAGGTTGGGATTTGCAGGATCCCGATAATAGGTCACCATGCTGGTGGTCAAATTAGCAACTGCATTTCCCCAATCAGTTTCTGAAGCGAGCTGTACTAACAAGTTACTCTCATCACTATCCAGAATATTGGGCAGCAGATAACTGTCCCCCACAATTTCTTTCTTGTATTCCCCAAGAAAGACCAACTTCCCGGATACGTCGTCATGTTTATAGGCCGGATCAAAATAGAAACGGTTGGACAAATGTGGCGGCAGATCAGGGAAATACACCTTACCATTCATCGAATGCTGGTTCATCGACGTCGGCAGATCTCCCTGAAGATCCGCCATTTTGGCACGCGTTGGATCGTAAAGCACAGCGGATGAAATGTATGCACCATTTATTACATCAATGGAATTTGCAATCGATTGATCGTAGAGAAGTCTGAGTGTGACCTGTCCTGAAACATCGGGTAATCCTGATTTCGGTCCAACAAGCGTGTCACCAAGTTCGATCACTGGGACATCAGTCGGCCAGACAGGTCGATAAACGATTTCCAGTGAATCAGTTTGTGCAGAAGCAGCCGCTATACGATTTATCCCATCAGGCAGGAGGTAAGGAACCACATCATCTTCATCAGGTTGGCTGGCAAAATGCGGCCAATCAAAAGTGGATTGATTCTGGTAGTAGAAATTCATCTTGAAAGCATCAGTCCCATCCTCATCAGCGGAAAGTGTAAGGTAGGGTGGTCTCCCGGTGTAAAGTTTTCCTGAATGCTCGATGGATAGCGGCCCCTGAGTTTCGGTTGTCACCACGGGATTACTGTCAGGTTCCACCGTAATGGCCACTGTCAATTCAATCGGGTTCGACTCACCATCAAGACTGACCACCGTCAATTGGATGTCTTCGTTGAACACATCATTCCCATCGATGTAAGGCCTCCCTTCAAGGATACTACCCGAAATCCGCAACCAGTTGGGGGGCGAATAATCTTCACGGAAAAACATTTGGACCATCGCTCCACGCTGCGTGGCGTGCAAGTGCCACTCAAAAAACTCTCCTTCACTGACGCGGATCATTGATTGGTCGGACCATTGTTGGTTGAGCACATCATACGCACCGGCGTTCAGATCAGGTACCCCATCATGCGAACCTCGATAAACGAGGTGATGCCCTTTTCGATCCTGATAGGTATACCTTTTATAAGCATCCAAACTAAGCCGATCTTCGTCGGTAAGTTTATCCCAGTTCGCAGGCAGATCTTCCATCGATTCAGAATTGTAAAAGGTAACAGGCTGGCCTGTAGTATCAGAGATGGGAACAGGGAGATAAGGTAGAGGCATCGGAGCCTGCAGCATGCCACCAGCTTCGACTACATAATCAAACAGAATGCCCTGATCAGGATTTTCGCGACTAACATGAAACACGCTCATGGCAGGGCGACCGTCCATGGCAGTGTATTTGACCAACACATAAGGGTCCGATGTGTAAGGAGTAGACGCATCTGCCTCCAGTAAGTCTACATTCAAATCATCCCTCAAGGCATAGGCTCGTCCTCCAATGATAAGAGCATGCTCTTCATTGGGGTTGTAGCCTGGATTTGAGGCATCAGGTTGGCGATAAATAGTTCCCTTTGATTCGTACGCATCCAGATCCCCACTTCCATCGCCCCGCGCCATGATGATTTCAGAGGACAGGTCTGGCCATTGTAAGGTGTAGTGGGCTTCCACTGCCGGCCAATAAATATCGGGAATATTCGCTTGGCTTGGACGGTACCAAACGACTTTGATGCTCTCATTATTGGGGTCGATATTGACTGGTATGATGGCCCCCATGGAGGCGGACTCCATGCCTACTGAGTCAGGATTCAGATAGGCACTTGGATCATATCTATCAGAACTTTCCGGGAGTATGAATCCAGCCATGTAATCGTAAGGGCCTGTCGCAAGGTTTGCCTGAGCAGGAGGTGTCAGCCTCTCTCCAACGTGCGCTATCAACCCCTGATACAATAAGGGACCACCTGATAAAGGATCACTCAAAAAATCATTATCCAGCTCAGTTGCCATTGTTGCTATCCCCTCAGAGTCTACCTGTGCGAAACCAAACACTTGTTGGGCAACGCCCTCTCGCGGTTTCAGGAATTCAAGCAACTGTTTCCCCTCGTCACCGGCATAAAGCTGAGAGATTTCATCATCTGTTAGCGCGCGATCCCAAAGGGCAACATCATCGATAGCGCCGTTCCAAAACCTGTTTGTTTTGTTAGGATTTGAGCCAATCCACATTCTTTGGTTACTTGAGCTTAAAACACTAGGAGAAGAGTTTGAAGCCACTAGCTCACCATCAATATAAAGTTTGGTTCCGTTTACCTGATCCGCAACAGCAACAACATGATGCCAAAGCTGATCTTCCACATTGCTACCGAGTCCAGAGGCTATTTGCCCGGTATCAGCATTACCACCAGCAAAGGACAGGCTTTGGGTTTTTTTATGCCGATGCAATCGCCAATTGGATCCTTCGCCTTGCGCAATCAGAGCTTGCCATTTTGTATTGAAACCATCCACCTGAAACCAGGAGGACAGGGTCATGCTACCGTCTGCAAATGAAAGGCCATCAACAGAACCACCGATTATTTTCACATACTGCTGCTTGTCAGGATCAAGAACAATGGAGCGACCGAAACCTGACTTTCCTTCTTCAAGCGCAATAGCTTTACTTCCCTTGGGCTGACCGTCGTAAACACCAACCAGGTCAGCAAAAGCCGATCCCTTTTGAAGCTCTGTTTCCTCGTTGAAATTCCAGTAGGCGACCAATCCTGACTCCAAACTCGAATGGGTAGGCGGCGCGCTCCAGATCCCGAGTTCTCTCGCTGGCACCTTCACTGTCATCGACTGAGTGGAGCGGGCAAGGTCTCCACTATTGAGATGCGGTTCGAACCATGAAAAAACCCGTTCAAAACTGACAACACCATTGTTGTTATAGCTTAATAGGCACCGATGCTGCGGTTGAGATGAATCAAGGTAAGTGTAGAACTTGAGATCCCCATCAAGATAAGCACGCTGCTGATCGAGCGGGTCTTGATATTCCACAACAGCGTTGGACTCATGAGGGATGTTCACCGCTGTTAACTTGGCTTCATTTTTATCACCCGCTGCAGGTCGGATATAGTGAGAAAAATCTGCCGGATCAGATGGCCAATTGAAGCGATATCGAATATGGAGGAAAGGCCACTTGATATTCAAGGTTCCTTCGCGGTGCCAAATAATCTGAACATCGTTGTAGTGTAAGGTTTCATTCGTGGCATAGTATTCAGGTTTTGAATCTGCTGAACGACTAACAGTTTTGATAAAACCTCCTGACGCATCATTTCCCTGGGCAATGTAGGAAGCATACAAGGAAGTTTCATCGAGTCCAGTATCCTCATCGGACACAGTAACTTTCTCCCCAATCAGGATATTCACATCTCGAGGATTGGAGCTTTTCATGATATCGACAATTTCAAAACCTAGGTGTTGACGATTACCTTCCGAGTTGAGTTCTCCCAATAGTTCAACGAAAACCCTTCCCGTTGCATTCAATGCGAAGAGGGCGTCACCTTCTCGCCAAAGAGTCTTGTTGTATACTAAGTTGGAAGGCTCACCTGTAGTCAGACCCTCCATTTCTTTGACTATACCTTCTGTCACTGTTTCCGGTACACTTGCATTGAAAACCGCTTTAATCTCCGGAATAAATGAAGCTGAAATTTGAACGGGGGGGCCTTGAAATCCTGCCGCATTCCAGTAAATTTTTTGGGGCGGTTTAACTGGGGTGCCACTAGTCGTATATAATTTTTCAAGCAACCGATAGTATTTGCCCTGATCATAAATCCATTTGTCGGTATCTGCGGCATCTGCGGGATCAGATAATTCGCTCACTGCTTTGCGCCAAGTAATCTTGATAGTACCGGGTTGGGTAGCGTATACAGTGTTGGAATGCGGACTGAAATAGTAACCTTTGGATTCATGAGTTTCATCACCTGAGAGGTGCGGTTCCGATCGATAATAGGCGCTGGGATTCAACAATGCCGTGTCATTTTCATCCTCTGAGGGCAAGGGGATGACACTTCCAAATTTAAAATCAATCGATCTCTGAATTAAGTGTCCGCCAATCTTGGCACGCTGTAAAATAAAGCCACCGTTGGTTTCGTTGCGTGGCAAACCCAATAGATTCGCTTTTTCAATTTCGGTGACCGATGCGTCCAATGACTCGGTAAACGTTGAGTCCAGTGCAACATTACCTGCAAACCCATTGAATGATCGGAATTGCCCAGCGGTAGGCTCAAAAAGAGACGGGCCATCATTTTCTGGATAAGATTTCAATGTGCCATTGGAACCGGGATCAGCAGGATCGGCCGAAATAGGCATTCCCCCCAAACTGCTCCTGTTGTCAACAACACTGGCATGGCTGTTGGACAGGGGAGTAGTGATTGTTTCTGCAGCATGAAGCAACGGACCGCTTAACGTGAGAAAAAGGTAAAGATTTAGTGACCATTGGACGTATTTCATTATTTTTTCAAATACTGTATGGAAAAGCATATAAGTGATTAATTTTGCAGGAACAGTCGGTTGACTAGAACTTGCTGTAATATGAATGTACCTTGTAAATCAATCGAACGATTGAAACCATTTCCCTCGAGAGTAAGTGTCTCTTCGTAGATACCTCCCTTATTACTGCCAGCCAGAATAATATCCTCGAAACTTCCTGAATGTGTGGTGAACTTAAAAGTCATTTGGCGCCTTATACCGAAAGATTCAATCCCTTGACTCAATTGATTGCTGAAGGAGGCATCCAGATTATCATGATCGGGATGAAAGGCGTGCAGGAAAGGATTATTGTCGTAACTGTCGTAATCAGTTGTAATGTCGAATTGAATAATCCCACCGAGCGCTATGTCTTGTTTGGGGGTAGAAGTTGTATCCACTTTAAAACTGCTTACTGGGAGATTATCGGCTGTGAACGGAAGATGAGTCGTACTGAATCGATGCACATTTTCCAGCCGTAGCGTATCTGCTCCAATGCTGATCATTTCGGTATTACTGGCCACCAACTCCCCTGCTGTACCGAACCCTGCAGGAATGAGTCCGGAAAAAACTCGCTGAAACAAATGGAGATCAGTCGTTTGATCATCGCCCTCCCCCCTGTAGAGTATGTAACGTAGCGGGAATTTGGTTGGAACCGGTGTGGGTGATGGTTTGTCAGCTTCTGAAGTGGGGTCATACATTGCTGAGACTTTGTCCAGAAAAACATTACCTGCCCACATACCATTCATCCCCCTGGGCTCTGCCATAACAGGAATGTTAAATTGAGAGTGCCCAGCTTCATCTTCGAGTTGCAGGATGCCGGAAAACCTCGCGACGTCATCTGCGAGGATGGACCGATCCAGAGCAATGGAGAGATCCCATTGAGAGTCGTATTCACCCTTAGCGCCAAGTTTAATTGTGAAGTCTTCGCAAGGGCAGTGGTCAGAAGTCTCTTTACCGTTGATTCCATAAGAAACTTGCATGAGCAGTGCCTCTTTAATGGATGATTCATTGACTTGACCTGCAGGAGGAGACTCACTGTTGATCGTGGATGCATTCACAATAATTGCCGAATCAGTGTTGTTCTGTATTCGTAATTTCAGCACTTGCATGTGATCCCCAAAATCAAGACCATTTGGATTTGACAAGCTAATGCTGAATGGAGCCACGTAGTGATCATTTGAGAGACCATCATTAACCCAGTAAGCCGTTCCTCGTGATAAGGGCGTTATTTCCGGGAAGTTCACTTCCTCGGCTATATTGCTATCTCCACTGATGTCGTAAGCATAGATTGATGTATTTAGCTGAGAAGCTGTATTGCCAGCATGAGCGGCGAAATAACTTTCGATGTTCAAGCCGGCTGAAGGGTGAACCGGAAAACCAATCAAATTTAAACCATCTGAATTAAAATGATAATTGGGAGGTTTGGGTTTACCCTTAATAGACAAACTCTGTGACGACGCAGCAGGGTCCACATAGAACAAATAAGCACTGTTGCCTACCAAAGCCTTGAGTTCTGACGTCAGGTCGCCATTGATTTTTCGCCATACCACCCATCGAGAACTTGACTCGTTTGGGGAATCCGGGGATTGGACGGCAAACTGGGAAGTTGAGTTATCCGTTTTCCAATACCATATTTCATCGACTGGAAGCTCCCCGACAAGTGATGAGATCGATGCGTAACTGGCATCGACATGCAGATAGACAGAATTCCATCCAGGAACAAGATTGAGTTGCTGAGTGAGCCATTGAGCATTCACGGAAACGTGAAAAGTGCCCGTTAAAAATAACAAGATGGCGCAGGATAGTTTTATTTTCATTTCAAAAAATGTTGGGTCGGAAAGAAGATATAAGAGAAATTTGACTAATTAGTAGTTGTGTTAAACTCAGTGACAATGCAGCTAAAGAAGTCGTTGCCATCTATTCGAGCTATACCATTAACCTCCAGGAAGAATTCGTAGACACGCCCAGCAACAGTCGAGAAACCTTTGGAGTGTTGCATCGACTGATGAGAAGAACCGAAGTTGTGATACTGCCAAAATGCCCAATACCCTTTCAGAATGCCGTTTTCGTAACACTTGAGGACATGGTCTGCTCTTCCAGTACCCTCTGTAAAACTAGAGCCATTAAAATCAACAGTAGCCAGCCCGCCAATAGCTGTAAAAGATCCCAGAGTAAAAAGAGCAGGCCCCCCGGTACCTATAGGACCCTGTTTCACTTCATGAATAGCGATCAGGGGTCTTCCATTTTTGAGAATGGCACCCGTATTGAAATCCAAAGGTCTGTTTTCACTTGTTTGAAGAGTTGCTTGAGAGTCCGAATTTTTGAAGGTCAATGTGGTTCCATTTGCAACTCCAGTCGGGGAGTGAAGAACCAATGACTCCTCTTGTGCAGGATTGATATTGACCGTTCCCCCGCTGATATCCAGATCACCCTCGAAAAGAATCTGCCCTTTGACATCCAGAGTTGCAGAAGGGTTTATTTTACCAACTGCCAACATACCATTATCGGTTGTCATAACCGGTGAGACAACTCCCGAAGCATCGACCTTGGATACGATTAATTCACCTTGTGTTATCAACCCTCCCGAAGCCTGAATTTCTCCTAGAACATCAAGTGCTGATGCAGGTTGGGATACACCGATGCCCACTTTGTTGCCTTCAGTGACGAGCACATCTCCATCAGTCCCAACAATCCGCTCGGCAGTGTTCGCATGCCCTGCCAGTAGTGAAAATGGATTCGAAAGCAATTGTAACCTGGGGAGAACTTCTCGCATGCCATCGTCGACCTTGACGGACAATCCGATGTAGAGTTCCTGACTGGAAGCTGCCTTGAACACGGTATCCAGTGCTTCGTGCGGTTCGGAGTTATATGGACTTCCCTCCCCCAACTTGACGCTGAAATGACCAGCGTCCACGATGACCGTTTGAAACTCTCCCCACAACACATGAGACGAGCCTTCACTTGATTCGTCGTCATGAATACGAAAGACAACATCATAGTTTGCAGGGGATTCCTTTCCCAGAACCTGCCCTGCAGCATCGGTCAGGAAGCCCTGATAGGCCATGAGACCGATCGGTTTGATGGTCGCCGATTGAGCGTCCAGCGTCAGGAAAGAAACCACACAAAGGAGTTGGAGTGCAGTAATGCCAAGTTTGCGCATAATTAGTTAATTAAACATCGGGGTTTAGTTTTTTATGCCTTCAAAGCATTCGGCGAAATTTAAATGTATAGGTCGTCGAGCTTGAGGATTTATTTGATCTTATTTGAAGCTGAGGAGGGACCGCATTTGGGCGTAAATTGATTCGAAGATAAATCCGATCACCGTTAAAGGCGTGAGCGGCTGCAGATAGAGGAATATCATGAGCACTGGAATCGTTTACTACACCACTACGCCAGGCAACGATGCCTGAATATCGCGCGTTCCAATGATACCCACCACTATTTCCATTGTGAAATGTAAGCTCCATTAAATAAGTGCCGTCTGGCATGCTGTTACCAATAAAAGCCGTTTGCCAATTTGAATTAACAGACAATTGTTTGGTGATAATTTTGACCGTATCGATAGCGGTGCCTTGCCGTAAATTGACGCCAGAATGCGTCAATTTACCACTGGTTTTGAGTTGCCCGGGGACGATGACTTCCCCTCCTTGATGACCCAGCCATAAATCCCTGTTGTCTGAAGGCTGCAGGTAAGCATGCGTGTCATCGATCCCCATCTGGAGATCAGCTGAAACAGCGACTCCCTCTGGAGTTTCGATCAGGACGCCACTTTCACCTGAGGGTGGCTTGACGCTGATACTGCCATTTTGTATCACGACTTCGCCATTTGTTCTCAAATCTCCACCGACATCCAAGGTTACCGTAGGCACGCTGACCCCTATCCCTACATTACCATTTGCCGTCTGCAGCACAGGCGTTGCGGTTAAACCGTCTACAGAGACGGACTGAACGCTTAATTCTCCCTGAGTGAGCAGACCGGAGGAAGCACGAATGTCACCACTGACGTCTAGGGTGTGCTCTGGAGTTGCTTCTCCAATCCCAATATTTTCACCTGAAGTCACAAGAAGATCTCCGCCGTTTTCACCTGTAATCCTTCCTGCGGTATTGGAATGACTGGACAGGAAGCTGTAAGGCGTCGTAAGAAATCTCAAACGTGGAAGAATTTCGATCGCCCCCTCTGCCGTGGTGAGGGTCATCCCCAGATATCTTTCAGGATTATTCTCGCCGATGAAAATATGACTTAAATCCGGATGAGGCTCATCTTGATATGAGGTACCCTGGCCAAGTTGCACACTGAAATTGCCTTGGTCAACGACAACTGTTTGCATTTCTGACCACTTGACGTTGGCAACCGTTCCTCCCGATTCCGTGTCATGCACACGAAAAATAACATCATAGTTTGCGGGGTTTGCTTTCCCCAGAACCTCTCCAGCTGCATCGGTCAAAAACCCCTGATAGGTAATTCCGCCGGGAGGATTTGTTTGACCTGAAAGGCTGGTGATAAAAAATGTGAGACAGGAAAACAGGGTGAAATAAACGATCTTCGGACCGTAAAAATCAAAATAATTTCTAATTTTCATATGTCTATGTAAAACTTCCCTAAAGGATATAAGATTCTTACTTGGATTTCTCCGAAATCAATTCCTCTAACTTGCTGATTCGTTTTTTCAGCTCTTCTATTTCCCTGTCTTTTTCCTGCTTGAGCTCTTGAACGCCCTTGAGAGAGATGAGTCCAAAACTGGTGTAGCCCACGGACAAATATGAATCGCCATTGATGTTTTCAGATTCAGTGACCAGATCAGGGAAGAGTGGCTGAACCTCCTGTGCAATCACTCCCAGCATGGGCACTCTTGCTTCCTGTGCGTCCTCTTTCCATCTAAACCGCCGAAGAGGAGTTTTCATGATTCGTTCTAGAAAGGGTTCTGCATCCGCAATATCTTTTTTCAATCTCCTGTCTGAGTAAAAATCCCAGTTTGAATCACCGTCATAAGATGCCTCAAGACCGCCATTCCCGAGATTATTCCCACCCCTGTCTCTTATACACATCTGACGCTGCCGACGACTCCTTACGTGTAGA
>OJCR01000303.1_pt1 | contig 24884 bp, 25 predicted proteins | sample 1591611 | NCBI WGS metagenome assembly OJCR01 (sample SAMN05416815, study PRJEB24817) | seawater metagenome | isolation source: Sea water | place: Canada:Atlantic | collected 2013-07
CGAGATCAGCCTCGGTCTCGTGGGCTCGGAGATGTGTATAAGAGACAGGTAACGGGCTATCCACAAATCGGGATAGGCTCGCTATCAAGACTAGCCAAAGGGCACCGGCGGCACAGTATGACTTTAGTCGAAGCCCCGGCAGAGAGGGCGGACGGGATGGGCAACGATATGACTGACAGAAAACCCGCCAGCATCGTGTCGACTTTGCGAAAGAGCACAGTCTATTGCAGTAGATTCCCTGTCAGAATGCAGGTTTTCCGTTAAAATGCGTCCCCAGGCCCGGAACGGCCTGCCCACAGAACAACATTGGATGTCCCATGAAAATTGCGCGATGGATGATCGGCGCCCTTTTGGTAGCGGCTGTTGCTATCACTGTGTCATTCCAGTTATCCCCCTCACGGGATCACTGGCCCGTTGCCCAGGCTCAGCCTCAGGCCCAGCCCGGCGAGGTTACCCTTACCTTTCTTGGCACCAGCACCGTGCTGGTCAGCGACGGCACCACCCACTTGCTTACCGACGGCTACTTTTCCCGGGTCAGCATCCCCCAGCTTTTTGGCATGATCGAGCCCAATCAGCAGCGTATCGATAATGCCCTGAAACAGGCCAACATCAGCGAGCTGGATGCCATCCCGGTACTGCATTCCCATTTCGACCATGCCATGGATTCGCCCATGGTGGCGCAGCGTACTGGCGCTCAGCTGCTAGGGTCCGCGTCCACTGCCATGGTGGGCCGCGGTGGCGGCTTGCCGGAAGCACGCATCACCACGGTACAGACTCACCACCCCTACCGGTTCGGCGATTTCACGCTCTACTTTGTACCCGCCGGCCACGTGCCCTTGCCGGCAGCCATCGAAAACTGGACCGGCAAGGGGGAAATTACCGAACCGGTAACGCCACCGGCGCCACTGGGCGCCTGGGAAGAAGGCACCAGCTACGGGCTGGTGATCAGCCACCCGGCCGGCAGCCTGCTTATTCAGGGTAGCGCCGGCATGCAGCCCGGCGAACTGGACCGTTACCAGGCGGATTATGCGTTGCTGGCCAGCGCCAGCCTTGGCAAGCAAAGCGAGGCCTATCAGCAAGCCTTCATGGAGGAAACCGCCCAGGCGGTGGGGGCGCACACGGTGATACCGGTGCATTGGGATGATTTTTTCGCAGAACTTCGTGACGACGTGGCGCCATTGCCATGGGCACTGGACAATCTGGATGCCTCATTCCGGGCCATGGCCGACCGTCACGACGGTGATTTTTTTGTGTTACCGCCGTTCCAGCGCTTTACTCTGACGCCGCCTGGCCCGACATCGGCGCCGCCAGAAACGGCGCCATAGCCTGAGGATCAGATTCACGCTTGATCTGCTCCAACAGCACACCGGCCTGGGGCCATTGACGACGCAGATAGCTGAGCCACTGCTTGACCCGCCCCGCTACCTGGGCATCGGTGCCAGTGCCTATCACATCGGCCAGAAACCGGCTCAGCACTGGCGGGATATCCTCCCAGCGAGTGGCGCGACCTTCATCACGTAGCGCATTGACCAACCAGGGATCAGCCACCGCACCGCGACCCAGCATCAAATCCTGGCATCCACTTTCATGCTGGCAGCGGCGGGCGTCTTCCGGGGTCCAGATTTCCCCGTTGGCAATCACCGGCAGCGATATGGCCTCACGGATATGGCTGATGCGGTCCCAGTAGGCCGGCGGCCGGTAGCCCTGCCGCTTGGTGCGACCATGAACCGTCAGCCAGGCAGCCCCCGCCGCTTCCACCGCCCGGGCATTATCCACCGCCAGCGCATCCTCTTCATTTCCCAGGCGCATCTTCACCGACACGGTAATGGATGACGGCACCGCCCGGCGCACTGCCGCCGTGACCGCATGCACCACGTCCGGCTCATCAAGCAGCACAGCCCCGCCACGATGGCGATTGACGGTTTTTGCCGGGCAACCGAAATTCAGATCGATGGCCGGCGCGCCCAGTTCCACCGCCCGGGCCGCATTCTCCGCCATGCAGGCAGGGTCCGAGCCCAACAATTGAACATGCACAGGAATTCCCGCCCGGGTACGGGAGCCCTGTTTCAGCTCCGGACACCAGCGATAGAAGACACGGGGCGGCAACAGCTGGCCGCTGACACGGACAAACTCGCTGACACACCAGTCATAACGGCCCACGTCGGTGAGGGCCTGGCGAACCCAGAAGTCCGCCAGGCCCTCCATGGGGGCAAGGATCAGTTTCATGGCGCGGATTCTAACAGAAAGCACCGCCAGCTCCCCTGGTGTTTTACCGTAGAAACCCGCAGCGCATCAGCACTCCTCGACAACCCGACTACACCAGAAACCGCAAAAAGACGCACTTCGGCACACTCCGCATCGGTCCACAAAACAGGTGATATTCCTGACATAAACGGGACCCGGTTTCTTGCACTTCCGGTTTTCCTTTGCCAAGGTGAACCTCAATGTTCGTGAAAAATGGAAGATTTTGCGGGCATTGTTTCACCGTCAACCAGACATGAGGGTACACAATGACCATTCGATCACTAGCAGGCGCCGCCGCGGCCACAGTGATGATGGCGTCACTGGCAGCATGTAGCGATAACGCTGAAGAACCCGCCGCCAGCGCCGAAGCACAGGGACAGAACTGGCGCTATGCCCACGAAGAATACGAAGGTGATGTGCAGGATGTTTTCGCACACAAATTCAAGGAATACATCGAAGACAACTCGGCACACACGTTACAGATTCACCGCTTTGGTGAGCTGGGTGAATCCGATGACATCATGGAACTGACCCAGGCTGGCGTGCTGCAGTTCGTCAACCAGTCACCTGGCTTTACCGGTTCCCTGATCCCCGAGGCACAGATTTTCTTCATTCCTTACCTGCTGCCGGTGGAATCCGAAAAAGTGGTTACCTTCTTTGAGGAAAGCAAAGCCATCAACGAGATGTTCCCCAAGCTCTACGCTGAACAGGGCCTGGAACTGCTGACCATGTACCCGGAAGGGGAAGTGGTGATAACCGCCGATGAACCGGTGACGTCACCGGAAGGTTTCCAGGGCAAGAATATTCGCACCATGACCAATCCGCTGCTTTCCGAAACCTACCAGGCATTCGGTGCCACCCCGACTCCCCTGCCCTGGGGCGAAGTGTACGGTGCCCTGCAGACCAATATCATTCAGGGGCAGGAAAATCCCATTTTCTGGATCCAGTCCGGCGGACTCTACGAAGTATCGCCAAACCTGATTTTCACCGGCCATAACCAGTTCACCACGGCCATGATGGCCAACCAGGAATTCTTCAACGGCTTGTCTGAAGAAGATAAAGAACTGGTTCGCAATGCCACCGATCACGCCTTTGAACATATTGCAGGCTACGTGCCCGGTCTTGGTGAAAAAATGCTCGACAAGATTCTTGAGGACAGTGACGAGGTGACCGTGACCCGCCTGACCAAAGAACAGCGTCAGGCATTCCGGGAGCGGGCTCCGCAGGTGGAAAACCGTTTCGTGGAAATGACCGGCGAAAGCGGCGCCGAACTGCTTGAGCAGTTCAAGGCTGACCTTGAAGCCATCGAAAACGAATAACAGGCAATACCACGCCGGGGCCGAACAGCTCTGCGGTCGGTTCCCGGCGACTGATCAATTCCGGAACCCTGAATAGCAGTACAGGATTCCACGGGGTTCCCCGGCAACACCAGAATCACCACAAGCCGGGGGCGCGGATCAGGATGATCCGCTCAACCGGCAATTGCAGAAGGACGCTATCATGAACGATGGGGCGCCATCACCGCAGAAGTCCACCCTGCCAGGCTTTCTCGGCACCCTCGACAACGGCATCGCCAAAGTCGAAGCCGTTATTCTCGCTACCGGCGTCCTGCTCATGGCCATCAACACGGTGGCAAACGTGGTAGGCCGTTTCATTCTTGGCGAAAGTCTGCACTTCTCCGAAGAACTCAACCGCATCCTGATCGTCATGATCACCTTTGCCGGGCTGGGCTATGCCGCCCGACATGGACGACATATACGCATGTCCGCCATCTATGATGTGTTCCCGACTTCGGTCCGAAGGTGGATGATGATTCTGATCAGTTTCGTCACCTCCGTGATCATGTTTTTCCTTTGCTGGTATTCGATTAGCTATATCTACTCGGTGTACAGCAGCGGCCGGGTACTGCCCACCCTGGGCTTCCCGATTTATCTGATTTATCTATGGGTGCCGGTGGGGCTCACCGTCACAGGCATTCAGTACTTCATGGCCGGGATAAAGAATATTTTCTCCCGTGACGTGTATCTGTCCACCACTGTGCTGGATGGTTACGACGAACAGGAAACGGAGATCTGACGGATGATGGCCTGGATCATGTTTCTCGTCATGTTGGTGCTGTTGCTTTTCGGGTTTCCGATGATGGTACCGCTGATCGTCGGCGCCGTGGTCGGCTTCGTGATGATGTTCGACGGTTTCGACCGCATGGATTTCTTTATCCAGCAAATGCTCGCCGGCATTCGCCCGACTGCCCTGATAGCGGTTCCCATGTTTATTCTCGCCGCAGATATCATGACTCGTGGCCAGTCAGCCAATCGTCTGGTCAACATGGTGATGGCCTTTATCGGCCATATCAAAGGTGGCCTGGCGGTCAGCACCGCCGCCTCCTGCACCCTGTTCGGGGCGGTGTCCGGCTCCACCCAGGCAACCGTGGTGGCCGTGGGCTCACCGCTGCGACCGCGCATGCTGGAATCCGGTTACAAGGATTCCTTTACTCTGGCGCTGATCATTAACGCCAGCGATATCGCTTTTCTGATTCCGCCCAGCATCGGGATGATTATTTACGGGGTGATTACCGGCACCTCCATCGCCGAACTGTTTATTGCCGGCATCGGCCCCGGCCTGCTTATCCTGCTGATGTTCTCCGCCTACTGTGTGACCTACGCCCATATCCAGAAGGTGCCCACCGAGCCCAAGGCCAGCTGGAACGAGCGCTTTTCCTCAGTGCGAAAAGCGCTCTGGCCACTGGGGTTTCCCGTCATCATTGTCGGCGGCATCTACGGTGGCATTTTCAGCCCGACGGAAGCGGCCGCGGCTTGTGTGCTGTATGCGGTCATTCTGGAGTTCGTGATTTTCCGATCACTCAAGGCCATGGATATCTATGCCATTGCCAAGTCCACCGGCCTGATCACCGCGGTGGTGTTTATTCTGGTGGCAGTCGGCAACGGCTTCTCCTGGATCATCTCCTTTGCCCAGATTCCGCAGACCTTGCTCGGAGCCGTGGGCATCAATGAAGCCGGACCTTTCGGCGTACTGATGGCCATTGCCGTGGCGTTCTTTATTGCCTGCATGTTTGTGGATCCCATCGTGGTAATCCTGGTTCTCACCCCCATTTTCGCGCCAGCGGTCGCCTCTGCCGGTCTTGACCCGGTGCATGTGGGGATCCTGATCACCATGATGGTGGCGGTCGGCTCGGCTACGCCACCCTTTGGTTGTGACATCTTTACTGCCATCGCCATTTTCAAACGCCCGTACTGGGAAGTGATACGAGGCACTCCACCTTTCGTCATCATGCTTCTGCTAGCCACGCTGCTGGTTATCGTGTTTCCACAGATCGCCTTGTCCCTGCGAGATCTGGTCTTCAACTAACTGGAGCGAGGAATAACTCCCCGCAAGGAGGCAGTTATGTACCAAAGGATTCTGGTTCCCGTGGATGGCTCCCAGGGCTCGCTCAAAGCCCTGGACCATGCCGCCAAGCTTCAGCAGGACAACGATGCCGAGCTGTATCTGCTCTGCGTTTTCAAACACCACAGTCTGTTCGAGGCGTCCCTGTCCATGGTTCGCCCCAACGATGTGCAGCTACCGGATGAAGCACTGAAGGAATATGCCTCTTCCGTTGCAGAGCAGGCAAAACAGTTGGCCTCCGACGCCGGCGCCGAACAGGTGCGGGCCTTCGTCAAGGGAGGCAGACCTTCCCGGGCCATTATCCGTTTTGCCAAGGACAACAACGTGGACCTGATCGTGATGGGTTCACGGGGTACCAGTGGCGATGTGGACGGCTACTTTCTGGGCAGTGTCTCCCAGCGGGTCGCCAGCCTGTCGCACTGCCCGGTACTGATTGTCTGAATTTAAAACGAAAGAAGGGAGCTCAAGGATGAAATACCCATACACTCTGCCGCTCAGCGCGGCGCTAATCAGCGGCATGGCTGCCCTGCCTGCCAATGCGGAACTGACCGTGACCCCCTACGGTTCATTACGCATCCAGACGGAAGCGGTTTCCGTGGATGAAGCTCAACCCGGAGAGGACGACTCCTACACCGGCCTGCGCGACGCCTATTCGCGGCTCGGCGTCAACGCCAGCTATAACGACTTCGACAACGTGGATATCACTGCAACGCTGGAATTTCCGATCAACTCTGCCCGACTGCGCGCCGAGGACCCGACCTTCTTTCATGAACTCTATAAAGAAGACAACAACAGCATGCCCCGGGTGGCGACGATTTCTGCGGCCCATGATCAGTTCGGCAGTGTGACGGTGGGCACCCAGTGGCTGGCTTACTACAACAACGTGGCCTACCCGGTGGATTTTTTCAGTTCGTTCTACTCCGGTTATGCCACCCAGGCCGCCTTCCGCCGCGACGCCCTGACCTATACCTCGCCGAGTATGGCCGGGATCACCGCCACGGTATCCGGGGTGGACATGACTGACGAAGCCGGCACCAGCTATCTGGATACCATGCAATATGCCTTGTCCTGGTCAGTGGACAACCTGACCCTGGCGGCGGGCTATCAGGACACCGAACAGGACTCCGGTGACCGCCCGGATCAGGTCGGCGCTTCAGCCACCTACACCACCGGGCCCTGGCGTTTTGCGGCCAAGGTGGAACAACTGCTTTCCCACAGCAGCGTCACCGTGGATGAGGATCCCGTCACCTACAACCTGTACGGCTCCTACACCTGGAACAAGTACACCTTCAAGGCCATGTATGCCCAGGGGGAAGAGAGCGACGGAGAAGGAGAAGCCTTTTTCCAGGGGGATTCCGCCCATGTGGGCGTGGACTACCAGCATACCGAGGCGCTCAAGTTCTTCGCCGAATACTTCTATGAGGAGCTGGGCTACGCCATCTACACCCCCAACTCGGACAGCTTCAACCCGCTGGCTGGCTACCAGGTACAAAGTGACGGACAGGTCTTCACGGTGGGGCTGCGCTACGATTTCTGAAGGCGACAGTACGCCTTAGTGCAGCTTGAAACGAAACAGGCCGCGCCCAGCCAGGGCGCGGCCTGTTTCGTTGTTAACCCTTGAGCCTTTCGCGTTGTTGCCGCGTCGAGAGGATCCCCGCCGGGGACGCAGACTAAACGCCATAGCTTAGGAGATCAGAGGAAGAAGCTGCCTGCGCCCCCCGGTGGGCCTTTCACTATAAGCAGGCCGCCGCCAGCACCGGAACCCCCTGTTTAGAACCATTTGGAATCAATCCACCCCGGCTTCTGAAAGCCCATTTTTACCCTTTCATTATCAGCCACTTGCGACCCATCAAAAAAATCGAACAATGGTGCCTCAGGGCCCCGCAGACGGTCAGATAGCAATTGATTCACCACCGCCTGTGCATTACTGTTCCCGCCAAATACACCGGCCCAGACCGCCCAAATCGCCTTTCCGACTGCTATCATCACACCTGTGCATGGTTTAGCGCGTTTTGGTGACATACTCAGGCTAGGAGAGACACATGGCAAAGCAGGCAGCCCCCGCGCTGGAAACCTCACTGGACAATCTGGAATCCCTGGTGGAACGGATGGAATCCGGTGACCTGACCCTGGAAGAGTCCCTGAAAGCCTTTGAAGAAGGGGTTCGCCTGTCCCGGGAGTGCCAACAGGCCCTGCAACAGGCCGAGCAGAAGGTACGTATTCTGCTGGAGCAGAACACTGACGCCGAACCGGCTCCTTTTGCCGGTGAAGACAATGGCCAGTAACTTCCCCGCCCTGGACCAGCTCGGCGAGACCAGCCGGGCCCGTCTGGAGCAGGCACTGGACACCTTCGTGCCCGCCGCCAGTGCCGCACCACGACTGAGCCTGGCCATGCGTTATGCGGCCCTCAGCGGCGGCAAGCGTATCCGCCCGCTGCTGGTTTACGGTGCCGCCCAACTGGCCGGGGCCGAACCGGCCAAAGCCGATGTGCCCGCCGCCGCCGTGGAACTGATTCATGCCTATTCGCTGGTCCACGATGACCTGCCCGCCATGGATGATGACGACCTGCGCCGGGGCCAGCCCACCTGTCACAAGGCTTTCGACGAGGCCACCGCTATCCTGGCCGGCGACACCCTGCATACCCGTGCTTTCGAATTGCTCGCCAACAGCGGCCATTACCGCGCAGAAACCCGCATCGCCATGATCCAGCACCTGTGCCTGGCCGCCGGCGTGGACGGTATGGCCGCCGGGCAGATGCAGGACATGCTCGCCCAGGGCCAGCAGCAGACTGTCGCGGCACTGGAAGAAATGCATTATCTGAAGACCGGCCGGCTGATCACTGCCAGCCTGCAACTGGGCTATTTCGCCGCGGAAGTGGATGCTACTGCGCTGCTCGACGACCTGAACCGGTTTGGCGATGCCATCGGCCTGGCCTTCCAGATACAGGACGATATTCTCGATATCACCGCCGGCACCGAACAGCTGGGCAAACCCTCCGGCTCCGACCAGAAACTGCAGAAAAGCACCTTCCCTTCCCTGCTAGGCCTGGAGCAGAGCCAACAGCGGGCCCGGGAACTCTGCCATCAGGCCCAGCAGACCCTGGCAGACTACGGAGAACGCGCCCAACCACTGCAACAATTGGCGCAATACATCATCTCCCGCGATCACTGACGCCTGACGCCTGCTGAAGGTATACTAGGGTCTCATTTCGCCGTGCATTTCAGGCTGCATACCTCTATGCCCAAGACATTTACGCAAATCCCGCTGACTCGCCCGGCCACTCCGCTGCTGGATATGTTGACCAGTCCCGCCGAGTTACGAAGGCTGCCAGCCACCCGGCTGGAACAGGTGGTGGACGAACTGCGTGAATACCTGCTCTACGCAGTGGGCCAATGTGGCGGCCACTTCGGCGCCGGCCTGGGCGTGGTGGAGCTGACCGTAGCCCTTCACTATCTGTACAACACCCCCGACGACCGGCTGGTGTGGGATGTGGGCCACCAGTGCTACCCGCACAAGATTCTCACCGGCCGCCGTGAAGGCATCACCAGTATCCGCCAGCAGGATGGCCTGTCCGGTTTTCCCAAGCGCAGCGAGTCCGAGTACGACACCTTCGGTGTGGGCCACTCGTCCACGTCCATCAGCGCGGCCCTGGGCATGGCCCTGGGCGCGGAAATGGCGGGCAGTGACCGGCGTGCGGTGGCCATCATCGGCGACGGCGCCATGACCGCCGGCCAGGCCTTCGAGGCCATGAGCCACGCCGCCCACACCCGCTCCAACCTGCTGGTGATTCTCAACGACAACAACATGTCGATTTCCCACAACGTGGGTGGCCTGTCCAACTACTTCGCCCGTATCTGGGCCAGCAAAAGCTATATCGCCCTGCGCGAAGGCGGCAAGAAGGTGCTTTCCACCATGCCGGCGGCCTGGGATTTTATCCGCCGCACAGAAGAAAGCATGAAGAACATGGTGAGCCCGGACATGCTGTTCGAGGCCATCGGCTTCAACTACATCGGCCCCATCGACGGCCACAATGTGGACGAGCTGGTGCGCACCCTGGGCAACATGCGTGCCCTGGAAGGCCCGCAGTTACTGCATGTCTACACCACCAAGGGCAAGGGCTTCGCCCCCGCCGAAGCGGACCCGGTGGGCTACCACGCCATCAACAAGATCGAGCCCAAACCCAAGGTACAGGTGGCCGTCCCCAGCCAGCCGAAGAAACCCAAGTATCAGGATATCTTTGGCCAGTGGCTGTGCGACATGGCCGAGCAGGATAAGCGCCTGGTGGGCATTACCCCGGCCATGTGCGAAGGCTCCGGCATGGTGGAGTTCAGCCAGCGCTTCCCGGATCGCTTCCATGACGTGGCCATCTGTGAACAGCACGCGGTGACCCTGGCCGGTGGCCTGGCCTGTGAAAACCAGAAACCGGTGGTGGCGATCTACTCCACCTTCCTGCAGCGCGGCTACGACCAGCTGATTCATGACGTGGCCCTGCAGGATCTGGATGTGACCTTCGGCCTGGACCGGGCCGGCCTGGTCGGCGAAGACGGCGCCACCCATGGCGGCGTGTTTGACCTGGCCTACCTGCGCACCGTGCCCAACATGATCATCGCCGCCCCCTCCGACGAGAACGAGTGTCGGCAGTTACTGTACAGCGCCTACCAGCACGAAGGTCCGGCGGCGGTGCGCTACCCGCGTGGCACCGGGCCCGGCGTAGCGATTGAAAAGGCCATGGAAGCCCTGCCCATCGGCCAGGCGCGCACCCTCCGTGACGGTCAGCAGGTGGCGATCCTGGCTTTCGGCGCCCTCACCCCGGCAGCGCAGGAAGCGGGCAAGGCCCTCAATGCCACCGTGCTGGATATGCGCTGGGTGAAGCCGCTGGATCGTGACGCCATCCTCCAGGCTGTCGCCAGTCACACCCTTTTAGTGACCGTGGAAGACCACCAGCGTATGGGCGGTGCCGGCTCGGCGGTGAACGAACTGATTCACGAGGAAGGCCTGCTGGTGGATGTGCTCAACCTGGCTCTACCGGACCACTTCATCCACCACGGCAAGCGGGATGTGCTGCTGGCCGAGGCCGGACTGGATGCCCAGGGTATCGAGACGCAAATCCGCACCCGCCTCAGCGAACAGCAACGCCTGCGCGAAGCACGCTGAAGTGGTGCCTGACGCTAATCAGCGCAAGAGCGACTTTTTCGCAGCAACCGGTTTTTGATTTTTTGCGTTCGGCGTCTGGCGTCGAGCGTCAGTCGATTCACCGGTCATCCTTGACCAGCCGCACTCTGGGTGGGGGCTCATACAGTCGCCAGGTGTCCCGGCCGCTTTGTTTGGCCTGATACAGGGCACGGTCCGCCGCATCCAGCAAGGCTCGTGCTGTCTGTTTCGGGCCAGGGGTCAATACGGCCACGCCCACGCTGACGGTGACTTCGCCGGTGTCGGGATTGCAGGAATGCGGCATTGCCAGAGCGCGTATCGAGCGACATATCCGGGATGCCAGCTGTTGTGCCTCGGTGTCCGCAATGCCGGGATAGAGCAACACGAATTCTTCACCACCGAAACGCGCCACCACGTCGCCGCCCCGCCGCCCGTAACGCCGCAATTCACTGGATAGCTGCTGCAGACAGCGGTCACCCTGCAGGTGTCCGTAATGGTCGTTGTAGGCTTTGAAGCAATCCACATCCACCAGCATGATAGTCAGCGGCTGCTGCTCACGCTGGCAGCGCCGCCATTCCCGATCCAGAGCCTCATCAAAGGATCGCCGGTTGGCAAGCCCGGTAAGGCTGTCCTCGCGACTGAGCCGATGCAGCCGTTCCGCCAGAGCCTGGGTGCGTTGCTGCTGGCGCAGCAATTGCCGCTGGTTGAAAAACAGCAGGCGATCTCGCACTTCTGAGGTATAGCACAGGAACATGCCCAGCAGACTCACCCCGGTATAGGTACGGTGAGCCACCTGCCAGTCCACCCCGTGACCGAAGCGCTCAGACAGCCACCAGCCCAGCAACCCGCCACCCCAACAGGCCGCTACCGCCACCGGGAAGCGCAGCCCCACCATGGCGTAGACAATCACCAACGCATAAATCACCGACACATGGGCCAGCTGGACGGAGACTGAACCATCGATAAAACCGGGAATGGCCATGGACACCGCCACCGCCAGAAAGCTGCCCAGCCCCGCGTACCAGGGAAAATAACGATTCAGAGCGGACACCTGGGCCAGGCCGCCGGCCACCAGCACGATGACCCCCACCCAGATATAGGTCGCCAGCCAGCGGCCACGTACCGCTTCCGGCGCCAACGCATAGATACCGGTGATCAGGAGGAGATAAAGCAGAAGAATATAAAAGGCATTGACCCGGAAACCTTCCACGGCTTCCCGGCACTGATATTCACGGTATTCGGTTTCCAGGCGCCGGGGAAAGCGTAACCAGCGCACCCCCGGCACCACCACCCGCCTGGAACGGGGATCGGTATCCGACATGGCAAATCCCTGCCTGCGGTTGATCAGTTATTATCCATTCAGGCTAAGGGCTAAGTCGGCGTGGCGCCATCCTTTTCGTGCCAGCGGTAGTGACAAAACGATATTAGGACAATTCAGATCAATGCAACAAACCTCTTGGACAGCCTGTGGCCACAGCCCCTAGTGGCGACGCTTCCTGGCGATTACTCAGGTAAACCACTGCGGCAGAAAAATAATCAGCAACTGTACCACCACTGCCGCATACACCCCGGCCAGCAGGTCGTCCACCATGATACCCAGCCCGCCTTCCACGCGACGGTCCAGCCAGCCGATGGGCCAGGGCTTGATAATGTCGAACACCCGGAAAGCCACAAACCCCGCCAGTGCCCCCCACCAGGTTACCGGTACCGCGATCATGGTGATCAACAGACCGGCGATTTCATCCCAGACAATGCCAGGGTGATCGTGCACATTCATGTCGTGGGAGGTTTTCCCACACAGGAACGGGCCCACCGCGATCACCAGCGCCGTCACCAGCAGATAGCCCCACAGCGGCAGCTGGGCACATAGCCACCAGATCGGCATGGCAGCCACCGTGCCGAAGGTCCCCGGCGCAATGGGCGCCAGGCCGGAGCCAAAGCCGAAGGCAAGAAAGTGGACCGGGTTTGTCATCTTCGGGCGTTTCAGTTCCATCAACATTTCTCTTTCATTATTACGTAGGGTGTACTAAGCCCACCCTACGTTATCAAAAATGCTGCCAGCCGCTGGCGTGCAACGTGGTTATTGTTCCGTCCGGGGCTGCCAGTCGCAGTCCCTCCTGCGACTCCACCGTGCCCAGACAATAGCAGCCCGGCGGCAGGCTTTCCTGCGCTGGCAGGGTAAAAAGCAGCAGGTAATCATCGCCGCCCTGCAGCTGCAGCCGGCGCTGCTCTGCCTCACTGCACCCGGCAAGCACAGCATTACCCAGCGGCAGGGCGTCTTCCTGCAAACAGGCCCCCAGACTACCGGACGCGGCCAGAATATGGCCCAGGTCCGCCAGCACCCCGTCGGAGATATCGATGCAGGCCGTGGCACGTCCCCGCAGCGCCTGCCCCAGGCTGAGTTGTGGAGACGGACGTCGGAAGTGATCGATGGCGGCACCGCTGCGCATCCCTTGCTGCCATTGCTGTAAACCCAGCAGGCCTGCGCCGGTGACACCGCCCACACAGATTTGATCGCCTGCCTGCGCGCCATCACGGCGCAGGGCCTGCCCCGGCGGCACCGCCCCGGTGGCCTGAATGGAGACGGACAGCGGGCCCCGGGTCACGTCGCCCCCCACCAGGGAGATGCCGGCCTGGTCCGCCAGGGTAAACATGCCATCGGCAAAGCCTGCCAGCCAGGCTTCATCCACGTCGGGCAGGGTCAGCGAAAGCAGAAACCAGAGGGGGTCGGCACCCATGGCCGCCAGGTCGGACAGATTCACCGCCAGGCTGCGGTAACCCACATCAGCGGCATCCATGTCGTCAGGGAAATGGCGCCCGGCCAGGCTTGTGTCCTGGGTCATCACCAGTTGCTGACCGGCGGGGGGAGTCAGAATCGCCGCATCGTCACCGGGGCCAAGCACCACGCCGGCATCCGGACCGTGGTGACCATGGCGATGAAAGTAACGCCGGATCAGGGAAAATTCATCCAGCGTCTGCAGCGTCGAGGTGTCTGTCATGGGAGAAGCATAGCGCGCAGAGAGCCCTGCGCGCACCCGCTCAATCGCGGAAAGGACGTTCTGCGGCTTCCTGGTAACGCAGCTTGCGCGCCAGCTTGTCGAGCACGCCGTTGACGTACTTGAAGGAATCGTCGGCACCGAACACCTTGGCCAGTTCGATGCCTTCGTTGATCACCACCCGATAGGGCACATCCAGGCGCTCCTTCAGCTCGTAGGCGCCGAGGCGCAGGATCGCTTTCTCGATCTGGGACAGTTCTTCTACCCGACGATCCAGATAGGGCGTCAGCAGCTCGTCGAGCTCTTTCACCTGGGCCGGCACCCCGTGCAGCAGGTCATGGAAGTACTCGCGATCTGCCTTGGCAAAATCCTGGTTAGCCAGGAACTGGGCTTCGATGTCGCTCACGGCGGCACCCGCCAGCTGCCACTGATACAGGGCCTGCATGGTGAATCGGCGCGCCTTGCGGCGGGCACTGGGTGTGGAAGGATTGTTCATGCTGCCTCAACGTCAGGAAGTGGTGCGGGACGCCTGCGCCCCGCGCCGCGTCCCGAATAATTACAGTGCCTTAAACAGGGAGACCATTTCCAGCGCGCTCATGGCCGCTTCGGCACCCTTGTTGCCAGCCTTGGTGCCGGAACGTTCGATGGCCTGTTCAATGGTGTCCACGGTCAACACACCGAAGACCACCGGTACGCCTGTGGCGTTCTGGACAGCGGCAATACCTTTGGCTGCTTCGCCGGCCACATATTCGAAGTGGGCGGTGCCACCGCGAATCACCGCACCCAGGGTGATCACTGCATCGTAATCGCGCTTTTCGATGACCTTCTTTACTGCCACCGGCATCTCCCAGGCACCGGGGACACGGATGATCTCGATATCATCAGGGCTGACACCGTGACGGACCAGCGCATCCACCGCGCCTTCCAGCAGCGCTTCCACCACAAAGCTGTTGAAACGTGCAACGACGATGCCGTAACGACCGCCCACATTGTTCAGAGTGCCTTCCAGGGTTTTGATGTTTTGCATGCTTGCCTTCCTGTCAGTGCCGGTGGCTCACGGCGACCGACTCAGTATTTAACTTGCAGTCGGACGTCGAAAATCGGACGTCTGACGCTCTTGAAATTGTCGTCCGACGCCAAACTTCAGACGTCCGACTTACCTCAACTATCTGCTTCCACATACTCGGTGATTTCCAGATCGAAACCACTGAGCGCATTGAACTTCATCGGCGAGCTGAGCAGGCGCATCTTGCGCACCCCCAGGGCCTTGAGAATCTGGGAGCCGGTACCGATGTTGCGGTAGGCACGGGATTCCCCTTTGGGTTTGCTGGCAGTGCCGCCGAAGAAGGCTTCCAGCCGCTCCACGGTATCCTGGGATTCATAATCCTGACCCAGAATAATCACCACGCCGGCATCCGCCTGGGAGACAGATTCCAGAACGCGATGCATGTTCCAGCCGGTGCGGCCATTCATCTTGGCGCTCATCAGATCTCGCAGCGGATCCACCTGATGCACCCGAACGGTCACTTCCTTGTCTTCGCTGATCTCACCTTTGACCAAGGCCACATGGGTCAGGCCATCCACGGTGTCGCGGAAGGCGACCAGACGGAAATCACCGTACCAGGTATCCAGGGTGTTATCGGACATCAGCTCGATGGTTTTCTCGTTGAGCGCGCGATACTGAATCAGATCGGCAATGGTGCCAATCTTCAGCTCGTGCTCCTTGGCGAACACTTCCAGGTCTTCGCGGCGGGCCATGGAGCCATCGTCGTTCATCACCTCACAGATCACCCCGGCGGACTCGCAACCGGCCAGCATGGCCAGATCACAGGATGCCTCGGTATGACCGGCACGCCGCAGCACGCCACCGGGCTCGGCCATCAACGGGAAAATGTGGCCAGGCTGGACGATGTCATAGGCGCGGGCATTGCGGGCCACGGCGGCCTGCACCGTGCGGGCACGATCGGCAGCGGAAATCCCGGTGGTCACCCCTTCACGGGCCTCGATGGAGACAGTGAACTTGGTACCAAAACCACTGCCGTTGCTCTGTACCATCAACGGCAGTTCCAGCAGCTCACAGCGCTCGCGAGACATGGGCATACAGATCAGGCCACGGCCGTAGCGGGCCATGAAATTGATGGCCTCGGCGGTGACATGCTCGGCGGCCATCACCAGATCGCCCTCGTTTTCCCGGTCTTCATCATCCATCAGGACAACCATCTTGCCCTGGCGAATATCTTCGATCAGTTCTTCAATACTGTTGAGCTGCATAGTGGTACTCGACCTATTTAGCGTGGAAGCAAACTGCACTTCCTCTGCATTTTTCACCGGTGATGAGCTGCAAGCTACAAGCCGCAAGCTACAAGGAAAACCAGTGCGAACCCTGTCTTTCCGGTGCGAGATGTTCGCGCACTCCAGCCTGCAATTGATGGCAACTCGCTTTTATCGCGTTGAAGCTTGTCGCTTGCGGCTTGTTACTGGCGGCTTCAGCCGCCCTTCAAAAACCCGTTTTCGGCCAGAAATGCCATGGAGATACCTTCCGCATTCGGCTCGGCGGCCTTGTCACCCAGCAACAGGCGCTCCAGATAGCGGGCGATTATATCAACTTCCAGGTTCACTGGCGTCCCCACCTTCCATTGACCAATGGTGGTGACATCCTGGGTATGGGGGATGATGTTCAGGGAAAAAACCGCTCCGTCCACGCTGTTCACCGTCAGGCTGATGCCATCCACGGTGATCGAGCCCTTGTGGGCGATGTAGCGGGCCAGCTCCGCCGGCGCTTCGATATCGATGCGTACCGAGCGGGCATCCTGCTTCATCTGCACGATCTTGCCCAGGCCATCCACGTGACCACTGACCAGATGACCGCCCAGCCGGGTGGTCGGCGTCAGGGCCTTTTCCAGGTTCACCTGGCTGCCCACGGCAATCTGCTTGAGTGAAGTCAGCGACAGGGTTTCCCCGGATACATCCGCCTCGAAGGCACCACCGGGCAGGGCCGTGGCCGTCAGGCAGACGCCGTTGACGGCGATGGAATCACCCAGCTGCACATCGGAAAAGTCCAGCGCGTCGCTCTTGATCAACAAGGTCACGTCGCCCCCCTTCGGGGTCATGGCCGCGACCTGGCCCATGGCTTCAATAATGCCGGTAAACATGGAAAACCTCGTTATTTCAGGCTGTAGGAGCGGCGCTTGAGCCGCGAAGCCAACTGCGGGAACCTTGCCGAAGCGCTTCCCGGCTCAAGCGCCGCTCCTACGGCGAAATTCCATCACGCCGGAACCAGCGTCAGCCGCAGGTCATTACCCACCTGCCGCACGTCCTGCCACTGCAGCGACACCTTCTCGCTCATGCTGGCCAGTTGCGGCAACCCCAGCAATGGACGGGCCGAGGAGCCCAGCAGGGCCGGCGCCATATAGACGATCAACTCGTCGAACAGCCCCTCGCGAACGAAGGCCCCGGCCAGCGTGGCGCCACATTCTACCAGTACTTCGTTGCATTCGCGCCGGTTCAGTTCGATCAGTAACTGTTGCAGGTCAATCCCGGACCCGGAGGCGGGCAACAGCATCACCTCGGCACCGGCGGATTCCAGCGCATTCTGCCGCCCCGGGTGCTGCTCACCGGCTACCAGCAGGCAATGCCCCGGGGCGCTGACTACCGGCACATCCGGCGGAGTTTGCAGGGTACGATCGAGGATCACCCGCAGGGGCTGGCGCACCCACTGGCTATCTGTCTGGCGATGATAATCCGCACGCTTCCACTGGTCCGGACGCACGGTATAAGAGGGACGATCCGCCAACACCGTACCCACCCCGGTAATCACTGCGGAGCTACGGGCGCGCAACCGCTGCACATCCTCGCGGGCTGCCGGGCCGGTAATCCACTGGGACTCGCCACTGGCCATGGCCGTGCGACCATCCACACTGGCAGCGATCTTGATGCGAATATAGGGTCGCTGGCGGCTCATGCGCGAGATAAAGCCGGGATTCAGGGCTCGCGCGTCGGCTTCCAGCAAGCCGGACGCGGTTTCGATTCCCGCCGCCGCCAGCGTTTGCATGCCATTGCCCGCCACCAGGGGATTCGGATCTTCCATGGCGGCGATCACCCTGGCCACCCCGGCGGCCACCAGCGCATCCGCGCAGGGCCCGGTACGGCCGGTGTGGGAACAGGGCTCCAGAGTCACATAGGCAGTGGCCCTGCGAGCCCGATCACCGGCTGCCGCCAGGGCATGACGTTCTGCATGGGGCTCGCCGGCACGGGCATGAAACCCTTCCCCGACAATCTCGCCATCGCGCACCAGCACACACCCCACCCGCGGGTTGGGGTCGGTGGTGTAGAGCCCCTGCTCTGCCAGCTGCAGGGCACGGGCCATATATTGATGATCCAGACGCGTAAACATGGCTGGCATTCTACTGGATGCCGGCGTCCGGTGCCGCAACAAAGCGATCTGCATCCTCGACAAAATCCGCCAGCACCGCTTTGCCCTCGTTCGCCATGAACTGCTGGAACGCCTGCGCCACGATAGAGAGTTTTTTCCCGGAAGGACGCACCAGGTACCACTGGGTAACGATGGGCAGGCCGACCACCTTCAGCGGCGCCAGCCCCACCCAGCCGCCCAGGTTGAGGGTATGGGCGGAGAGGATGGAAATACCCAGCCCGGCCATCACCGAATGGCGGATGGCTTCGTTGCTTTCCACGGTCATCTTCACATTCAGCTGTTTGCCCTGCTGTTGCAGATAATGCTCGATGGCGTGACGGGTACCGGAACCAGGTTCGCGCATCAGAAAGGGCTCGCTGGCGATGTCATCCAGAGTCAGATAGTCACGGCGGGTCAGCGGGTGGTTTTCAGCAGCAATGGCCACCAGCGGATTATCCAGAAAGGCGCTGGAGATCAGCGGGCGCCCACCGGGAACATGACTGAAGACACAGAAATCATCCAGGCCCTGCTCCAGCCGCTCGATAATCTGCTCACGGTTGCCCACATGGAAAGACACTTCCACGCCGGGATAGAGGGCACAGAAGGGTCCGAGCAGATGGGGCACGAAATACTTGGCCGTGGTGACCACCGCCAGGCGCAGTGTCCCGGCCTTGAGTCCGCGCAGGTCCGCCAGGGTCATGTCCAGATGCTCGAACTCCTCCATAACCCGGCGGGCACTGGCCACCGCCGCCAGCCCCGCATCGGTAAAGCGTAATTTGCGACCCTGTTGCTGGTAGAGCGGCATGCCCATGGCATCAACCAGTTTGCGCAACTGCATGGATACTGTGGGCTGCGTCAGATGCAGCGTTTCCGCCGCCCCGGTCACGGTACCCGCCTCATGCACTGCCAGCAGGATTTCCAGTTGTCTGAGGGTACCCACGCGGGCATGTAACCGGCTCATGATTAGACCTTTATCTATATAAAACCTAGATAGTATCTATTTTTATCTAATCTTTCTCTCTCTGATAATGGCCTCCGATTTCACCCGGAGGTCCCATGCCACAGCACACTCGACAGCGTTTTTTCATTCTCTTCGTTGCCCTAATCAACCTTGGCCTGGCCACGGCCCTCGTCGCCAACGGGCACGCCGGCATTCCACTGGGGGTAATCGGCATCGCCTTGCTGCCCCTGGCATGGCTGGCAGGGCGCAACCCGGCCGTCGCCACCGGTGCTCAGCAAGGCGGGGATAGCTATGCAGCTTGATGCGGTAGTGCTTTTCTTCGTGCTGGGGCTGGCCGCCGGCATATTGAAGGTTCGTCTTCCCTTTCCCGGCGGCCTTTATCAGACCCTGACCCTGTTTCTGCTACTGGCCATCGGCCTGAAGGGCGGCGCCGCCCTGGCGGAACATGCCAGCCTGCGAATCGTCCAGGAATCGTTACTGGTGGTGGGGTTCGGCGTGGTTCTGCCATTACTGGCCTTCCCGCTGCTACGCTATGTGGGCGGCCTGAACAGGGTCAACGCGGCCGCCATTGCCGCCCATTACGGCAGCGTCAGTGTGGCCACCTACGCTGTCGCCGTGGCAGTGCTGGATGCCGCTGGCGTGGCCTACGAGCCCTACTTCCCGCTGTTTGTGGTACTGCTGGAGATTCCCGCCATCATCGTCGGCCTGGTGCTGGCAAAGGGGCTGTCTGCCGGCCTGGCCAGCCGCCAGCTTGCCCATGAAACCCTGCTCAGCCCGGGGATCGTGTTGATGGTGGGCGGCCTGCTGATCGGTGCCTTCGCCGGCGATAGCCTGACCAAGATTTCCCCCTTCTTCATGGACCTGTTCCAGGGCGCCCTGGCGCTGTTCCTGCTTAAGATGGGGCTGATTACCACGGAACAGCTGGGCGCCCTCAAGCAAGACGGCCCGTTCCTGACCGCCTTCGGCATCTTCATGCCGCTGCTGGCCGGCGGACTTGGCGCCCTGCTGGGCCACGGTCTGGGGCTGTCGGTGGGCGGGATCACCCTGCTGGCCGTCCTGGGCGCCAGCGCGTCCTACATCGCGGTGCCCGCAGCCATGCGCGTCGCCCTGCCCCAGGCGAACGCCACCCTGTCCATGGCCGCGTCACTGGGCATTACCTTTCCGTTCAATGTGCTGGCAGGTATCCCGCTGTATCTGCTGCTTGCTCAATGGCTGCATGGCAGCTGAGCTTCGCTCGCAACACAACGAAAAAAGCCACCGGTCACGCCCTGTGACCGGTGGCTTTTCGATGCTCAACCTGACGAAAAGACTAGTCGTCTTTCTTGTCACTTCTTCCGCGCAGGCGATCTACTTCTGCGGAAAACTCGGAGATATCCTGGAAGCTGCGATACACGGACGCGAAACGCACATAGGCCACATCGTCCAGTTGCTGCAACTCTTCCATCACGAACTCACCCAGCTCCCGGGCCGGCAACTCACGTTCCCCAGTGGCGCGCAAGCGGTGACAGACACGACTGATCGCCGCCTCTAGATCCTCCATGCTCACCGGCCGCTTCTCCAGCGCCCTCAACATGCCGGCCCGCAACTTGGCTTCGTCAAACGGCTGACGGGTGCCATCGGACTTCACCAGCCGCGGCATCACCAGCTCCGCCGTTTCAAAGGTGGTAAAGCGTTCGTTACAGCTAAGACACTCACGCCGACGACGCACCTGCCCGCCATCCGCGACCAGACGCGAGTCGATCACTTTGGTGTCTTGGGCGGCACAGAATGGACAGAACATCGGAAACCTCGAAATAGTTAACAGTGAACGGTTAATAGTTAACAGCGAAGACACGTTAACTACGAGCTTTTGTGGTTTTAATAATGGCGATCAGAACGCGCAAAATTTCACGGCAATCCGATTGCAGCGATACCCCCGCTTCTTCACTGAAATAGCCTGAATCCAACAGCAAGTCTATCCAGTAGTCGGTTTCATTCGCCTCTTTCAAAGCAATATGCATTTTATGAATAAAGTCCGCTTTACTTTCTGCATATTCCGCTTCACGGATCAAAGCACCAATAGCCGTGCCGCAACGTAAAAGCTGCTTACTCAGCACATATTCCCGTCTCTGGCTCTGCAGAAACTCGCAACACTTCACGACCCTTAACGCAAAAGCGCGGGATTTCTCCCGCGCCACATGCCGGTCAGCCATCCATGCCCCCGGTTTTCGGTTTTCGGTTTTCGCTGTTAACTGTTAACTGCCTTTATCTTTCGTACACCGGCAACCGCGCACAAATCTCTTTCACTTTGCCCTTCACGGTCTCGATCACAGACTCATCGCCCATGTTATCGAGGATGTCGCAAATCCAGCCGGCCAACTCTTTGGCATCGGCTTCGTTAAAGCCGCGACGGGTGATGGAGGGGGAACCGATGCGCAGGCCGGAGGTAACGAACGGGGAACGCGGGTCGTTGGGGACGGCGTTCTTGTTCACGGTGATGTTGGCGCTACCCAGGGCGGCATCCGCATCTTTACCGGTGATGTCCTGCTTGATCAGGCTGAGCAGGAACAGGTGGTTTTCGGTTCCGTTGGAAACCACATCGAAGCCACGCTCGATGAACACGCTGGCCATGGCCTGGGCGTTCTTCACTACCTGCTGCTGGTAGCCTTTGAAATCAGCCTGCATGGCTTCCTTGAAGCAGATCGCCTTGGCGGCAATCACGTGCTCCAGGGGGCCACCCTGGCCACCGGGGAATACCGCAGAGTTGATCTTCTTCTGAATGGCTTCGTTGGCCTTGCCCATGATCAGGCCGCCACGGGGACCACCCAACGTCTTGTGGGTAGTGGTGGTGGTGATGTCAGCAATGCCCACCGGGCTCGGGTAGACACCCGCAGCAACCAGGCCGGCCACGTGGGCCATGTCCACCAGCAGGATGGCACCCACTTCGTCGGCGATGTCGCGGAAACGCTGCCAATCCACCACTTGGGAATAGGCAGAGAAGCCAGCCACAATCATTTTCGGCTTGTGCTCACGAGCCAGGGCTTCCACCTGCTCGTAGTCGATCAGACCGGTGTCGTTGTTCAGGCCGTACTGCACCGCGTTGTAGGTTTTGCCGGAGAAGTTGGGCTTGGCACCGTGGGTCAGGTGGCCACCGGCGTCCAGGCTCATGCCCAGTACGGTGTCGCCCGGCTGCAGCATGGCCATGTAGACCGCGCCGTTGGCCTGGGAGCCGGAATGCGGCTGCACGTTGGCCCAATCGGCACCAAACAGCTCACAGGCCCGGTCGATGGCCAGCTGCTCGACCACGTCCACATTCTCGCAACCGCCGTAATAGCGCTTGCCCGGGTAGCCTTCCGCGTATTTGTTGGTCAGCACGGACCCCTGGGCTTCCATGACCCGTGGAGACGCGTAGTTTTCAGAGGCAATCAGCTCGATATGCTCTTCCTGGCGAACTTCCTCGGCCTCAATGGCCGCCTGGATTTCCGGATCGAACTCGGCGATGGACATGGATTTCGGGAACATGGGCTACCTGTCAGCATGCAAAGAGATGGGTTGGGGCGCGTATTCTACCCAAAAGCCAGCGGCTTGGCACATGAAGGCCTTTCATTTCTCCATGACCAACTTTCATTGCTCCGGCCCGTTCATCGCCCCCTTGTTGAGACCTGTATCACATTTATTGCCAACAGCGGAGCTGGCTGCCTACACTGTTGGCCACAGGGAATACCCATAATAATTCTAAGGGAAAGCAGCATCGGGTGAATGCCGGGTACCTGTTTCACCCAGGATAATGCCGCGAAACGTGCTGCGGGGAGCGCCATGGAACGAGCCATAGACAATGGTGCAGAGGGCACCGCGGAAGAGCTTCTTGAGTTTATCGGGGACATTTACAAAGCTTCATACCGCCCCGAGCACTGGAAGGTGGTCATCACCGAGCTATGCCGACGCCTGGATGCCAAGTCCGGGGGCATCCATGTGGAGGACTACCACCAGAATAGCCGCTACATGATGGCCTGTTACGGGCTGCCCAAAGCCGCCGAGTTATCCTACCGGCTGGGCATGGCCAAATATGACCCCATCTATCAGATCCAGAGCCTTCGCCCCATCGGCAAGGCCGGCCTGGTCTCCCGACATGATGAGGCCCGCCTGGCCCACCCGCTCTACTACCGGCTGATCGCCAAACCCAACGATCTGGGCTACGTGGCCGCCATCAGCTTTTTCAACGATGACCACTGGCATGTAGGCATTGGCGTTCACCGATCCTTCAAGGCGGAGCCCTTCGGGAAACGGGAACTGCAGCTGCTCGATCAGCTGGCCCCCCATTTCCAGCGGGCCTTGCTGATCCAGCGTCAGTTGCACCTTCAGGAAAGCCGGGCACAAACACTCCAGTACGCCCTGTCCAAAGTCATGCTGGGCACTGTCATCATCGATCGGGACAACCGCATCCGCTACTGCAATGACCTGGCCACCCTGCTGCTGGAAACCCATCCTGCCCTGGTGCAGACGCCGCAGGGATTCAAGGCGCATTACCCGGAAGACGACCTAAAGCTTCAGGAAATGCTGCTACGCCTGCGCGAAACTCCAGGCCACGACCTCTGGCCACAGGATCAGGCGATTGGTTTGCGCCACCCGGAGCGCAGCCATCCTCTTACCATGATTGGTGTGCCCTGCCACGAGGCCCCGCACTCACAGTTTGGCCCAGCGGAACCCGGGCTGGTGGTGCTTTACCTGTCAGACCCCGGTGCTTCCTTTAATGCCTCCGAGGAGCAACTGATCCAGACGTTTGGCCTGACCCGCAAAGAGGCCGGCATCGCCATTGCTCTCACCAACGGTCTTGATCTCAAGGAAATCAGCAACCAGAAAGGCGTCAGTCTGGCCACCGTACGGACCCAGCTGAAAGGCATCTTCCACAAGCTCGGGGTCAACAAGCAGCAGGATATCATCCGGATCCTGCTCGGCAGCGGCATTGGCAACTCGCCGCACTAGGGAGCCTGCAACTCCTCATCTCCTGATCCTCCGGGGCCCACAGCCTTTCACTCGGCGCCGCTTTCCGTTAGCTTAGGCGCCATTCCGACGGGACCCGCAGGGCCCCGTACACTCAATGACACTGCGGTCGGAGTTTATGAGCCAGTACATCTTCACCATGGACAAGGTGGGCAAGGTTGTCCCGCCGAAAAAACACATTCTCAAAGACATTTCCCTGTCCTTCTTCCCCGGCGCCAAGATCGGCGTGCTGGGCCTGAACGGGTCGGGTAAATCCACCCTGCTGCGCATTATGGCCGGAGTGGACAAGGATTATCTGGGTGAAGCACGGCCGCAGCCGGGCACCAATATCGGCTACCTGCCCCAGGAGCCGGAGCTGGACCCGAGCAAGAATGTCCGCGAAATCGTCGAAGAAGCCCTTTCCGAGATTCTCAGCGCCCAGCAGCGGCTGGACGAAGTCTATGCTGCCTATGCGGAAGAAGATGCGGATTTCGACAAGCTGGCCGCCGAGCAGGCCAAGCTGGAAGCCATCATCGAAACCAGCGACGCCCATAATCTGGAGCGCAAGCTGGAAATCGCCGCCGATGCCCTGCGTCTGCCACCCTGGGACGCCAGCGTCGAGCATCTGTCCGGTGGTGAGCGCCGCCGGGTGGCCCTGTGCCGCCTGATCATGAGCGCCCCTGACATGCTGCTGCTGGATGAGCCCACCAACCTGTCTCTTATACACATCTCCGAGCCCACGAGACCGAGGCTGATCTCG